>Ga0180437_10000766_pt1 | contig 58922 bp, 45 predicted proteins | sample SS_ome_4_FD_132410 | JGI IMG/M metagenome (GOLD analysis project Ga0180437, IMG submission 132410) | Hypersaline lake sediment archaeal communities from the Salton Sea, California, USA - SS_3_D_1 metaG | ecosystem: Environmental > Aquatic > Non-marine Saline and Alkaline > Hypersaline >...
ACCAGCGCTGGCCCCGCGTCGGCGAGGTGCCGTTCACCTCCGAGCGCAAACGAATGACGACCGTCCACCAAGTGAGCGTTATCCCAGAGCAGACCGACGCGCCCTGGTGCTGCGGCGACTTTGTGGCCTTTGCCAAGGGCGCCGTGGACAGCCTGCTGGAGATCTCGGAGTGGGTATGGGCCGGCGATGAGGAGGTGCCGCTGACGGACGAAATACGAGGGCGCATTTTGTCTGCCAACGACCGGTTGGCCGGCCAGGGCCAGCGGGTGCTGGGAGTGGCTTTCAGGCCGCTGAACGAGCAACCGGATGAAGCCGGCGAGGCCGGCCTGGAGCAGCAGATGACCTTTATCGGCTTGGTGGGTATGATCGACCCGCCCCGCCCCGAAGTCCGCGAGGCGGTCCAGACGGCCAAGGCGGCCGGCATCCGACCGGTGATGATCACCGGCGATCATCCACTGACGGCCCAACAGATTGCCCGAGAGCTGGACATCGCAGCCGACGGCAGTCCTCTTAGCGGCCAGGACCTGGACGGGATGTCGGTGGACGACCTGAAGGAGGTCGTCGATCAGGTAGCCGTGTACGCCCGAGTCTCTCCGGAGCACAAGCTCAAGATCGTGCAGGCCTTCCAGGACCGAGGCCAGATCGTGGCCATGACCGGCGACGGCGTCAACGACGCTCCCGCCCTAAAACGGGCCGACATCGGCGTGGCAATGGGCATCACCGGCACCGACGTGTCGAAAGAGGCCGCCGACATGGTGCTGCTCGATGACAACTTTGCATCCATCGTCGCTGCCGTCAAGGAGGGGCGGACGATCTACGACAACATCCGCAAGTTCATCAAGTACACGCTGACCTCCAATGCCGGCGAAATCTGGGTCATGCTTTTGGCGCCGCTGGCCGGGATGCCGCTGCCCCTACTGCCGCTGCAAATCCTGTGGATCAACCTCGTCACCGATGGGTTGCCCGGGCTGGCTATGGGCTTCGAGCCGCCGGAACGGGATACGATGAGCCGCCGGCCGCACAATCCCCAGGAAAAGATTTTGGGCCGGGGCTTGGGTCGCCACGTGCTCTGGGTTGGCCTGTTGATGGGCCTGGTCAGCCTGGGCATGGGCTACTGGACCTGGCGGACCGACTGGGACAACTGGCAGACGATGCTCTTTACCACCCTGACCCTGTCGCAGATGGGCCACGCGCTGGCTGTGCGTTCCCGCGAATCGCTGTTCACGATCGGCCTCCAATCGAACAAGGCACTGTTGGGCGCGGTGCTGCTCACTTTCGTCTTGCAGCTTGGCGTGATCTATGTGCCGTTCCTGCAGGAGCTGTTCAAAACCAGCGCCCTGTCGCTGGGCGAGCTGCTGCTCAGCCTGGTCCTCAGCACGGTGGTGTTCTGGGGCGTGGAACTGGAAAAGAGGCTGATGCGGCGCGGCGAGGAATAAATAAGGAATTTCGTTTTTGGGCTAGCGGCAAATCCCGCGCAATTTTCCCCATTTTCACCCCATTTTTCTACTGAAATAGGATTCTCGCATCCAAAAAGCCCAAGTCAAAGAATCGAAAAGCAGCCCACATCACCGAAGGCATCAAAATCAATAGGCTCAAGAAAGACTCGGCCCTCGAATAGATCAGAAATGCAGCGGCCGTTCTTCCCCACAGTCCGGGCACCGGATGCGGGCAAAGCCACACATGGGATTACCGCTCAAAATAGTAAGAGAACACACGATAAAACACCGTGTGTTCCGGATGACGCCGGTGGTAGATGCCTGCCATGGCAGGGAGGATGACTCATGAAATGGATTAGATTGATAAAAGCAGCGCGCCGACTCTTCAGCACGCCAGACTTCCGATTCTATGACCTTGCGATGGTATTCGGGAACTCCTCTCCGGCCGCCAGAACGGGTTAGAAAGACTAAATCCTCTCCTAAACACCAAAGGAAATCAGCTCAACCTATTCGATCTATAATTATGGGGGAACTCCTGGATATTGTCGATATTTCAATCTGCAGAGCTCATTAAATTCCTATTTAAAATGATTCCCTATTCCTAGGTTTTAACCACATAATTCCAGATATATTTTGGACGTCATTGCGCCTGAGGATCGTGTGCTCGTCATCTTTCCCATATTCTGGTCAATCCATCTTGCTCTTCTGGGCCACTCGGCCATAAGGTCCACCTCGAACGTTTCAAAATGCCTGATACTGTGGTATCATTTCTGATCAAATTTCTAGAATCTGCACCATGTCGCAACGGAATATCTTCAAACGGGCGCTATCCGCATGTTTGACTTTTTTTCCACCGATTTCTATGTGAAGGCCTACCTGCGTGGAACGACGACAAATACTACAACGAGGGCAAGGAGAGGATCGTCAGCGACATCCTGCTGCGGTGGATCTACTCGCCGGCCTGCAACCTCTATGTGGTTTACAACGATGGGCGGCTCGTCGGGCCCGGCCAGACCGAAATCGTCAACCGAACGCTGATGTTGAAGATCACGTATTTCTGGAGGCGGTGAGGATTTGGAGCTGATAAGTGGAATATTCGATTAAGTCCTTGCTGTTTTCATGCGGCTCCATCTTAGGCAAAGTGCCTATTCTTTATTGAAATCTTGACTGAGAACAAGACAAGGGACTCATAATCCCTCATAGGTTATCCTACGGCCGGTCGAGTCCGGCCCTCGACTATCCTGGGGAAATACTATGAGCCATACGACCGCCCCCAATCGAAGTGGCAGGGCATGTTGAAGCTGACGACCCAGCTCTCCAACTCCCTTCGCTTCTTCGTGATGTTTCACGGCGAGTTGGAAAACCGTGACATTTATTCATCGTCCAGCACGCTCACCAAGGAGGCCAACTACACTATCGAGAACAACCACCGGATCGCCTCGACCGCGAACTTCTCCTGGCTGGCGAGTCCCAACACCATCGTGGACTTCAGGGCCGGAATCGCACGGCGGTATTTCCCCATCACCTTCCGCGAAGGCAGCAACGGCTTGAAAGGGGAGGGATTTTGCCTCCCCTTTTTGCACCTGTCTCTGCTGATTTGCAGTATTGATTCGTCCTTTTTGAGGTGGAGGGTTTTGCTCAGCCCAGCCTGTGTCAGCTTAAAATTCAGGTCGATCCTTATAGCTTCTTTAAGATGGGTTTCGGCTTCATCGATTTTGCCATCGATCGAATAAGGTATACGTTTGTAGCCGAGAGGCCTCCTCCTCCACCTCAAGTCCTGCGGTACGGACTCCTGATGGCGGCTGAGGAGAATTGAAGACTTGTCGACGCTTGATCGTTTGTCTCACCATAGCGAATAGTTTCAAATATATGGTAGGCCTATCGTTCACGAATACAAAAGGAAAAGTACGAAAAGGGACATACAGAAGGAAACCAGGAGAAAAAGAAAAGGAAGCATAAAGACAAGCAAATCAAAAAAAATAACAAAAGATAGCTCAGGGATGCATTGCTGATTAGAGAGATCTTTGATATGTTATTAGAAGCCTGAGACGTTTTCGTTTACTGTAGACGAGTGCCTGCTTCCCTCATACTGATCCCGCATTTAAGTATAATTTAGCGGGTCTTATTTTGGGAACATCAGGAAAGGAGCGAAAAGCGAAACATGAGAAAGAAACGTAAGAAGACGCCGTATGTTTGGCCAGTTGTGCTGATGGTCGTCTTTGTGCTCGGCATGGCGGAGGATACTACCGCCCAGGTGACGAAAGCCGACTATGAGCGGGCCCTGGGTCTCCGCGAGCGGTGGCAACACCTGACGGTGGACGTGGCCGAGCCTGCGTCCTGGATCGGGACCACGAACCGCTTTTGCTACCGGAAGACGGTCCTGGGAGGTCATCAGTATGTTATGGTCGACGCCGAGACGCTGGAGAAGAGGCCTGCCTTCGATCACGCCCGGTTGGCTGAGGCGCTGGCGAAGACACTCGGCATGCCTGTCGAGGCGGCACGCCTGCCGTTCGTCGGCCTGCGCTTCTCCGACGACGGGCTCTCTATCCAGATGAATGTTGGCGTGGTGCCATGGGAAGGGGAGTGGTGGACGTGCAACCTTTCGGATTACTCCCTGTCCCGGCGCGAAGAGCGGACTTCCTGCCAACCGCGGAGCTTCGGTGTCGTGCGAGACGTTGAAGTCCCAGCCGACAACAGTCCCCGCCGGTCGCCCGACGGCAAGTGGGAAGTCTTCATCCACAACCACAACGTCGCCGTCCGCCCGACCTCCGGGGGACCGCTGACCTTGCTCAGCACCGATGGCTCGGAAGGCAATTTTTACGATCCCTGCTCAGTCGCCTGGGCGCCCGATTCGCGGAAAATTGCCATTTATCGTGTACAGCCGGGGTACAGGCGGCTGGTTCATTATATCGTAACGTCGCCCGAGGACCAGGTTCAGCCCAAGCATTTCACACAGCTCTACTCCAAACCGGGAGACGTCATCGACCGGGAACAGCCCGTGATCTTCCACGTCGATCCATTCCGCCAGATTAATGTTGTCGACGACCTCTTCCCCAATCCGTTGCGGCTCTCGCGGCTCGAGTGGCGGGCGGATAGCCGCACTCTGACTTTCGACTACACCGAGCGGGGCCACCAGCTTAACCGGGTCATCGAGGTCGATGCGCTTTCCGGCAACGCCCGCGCCCTCATCTCCGAGGAGCCTGAGACCTTCAACGGCCAGCGGTGGTTCCGTCACGACATAGACAACGGCCGGGAGATCATCTGGCTTTCGGAGCGCGACGGCTGGCATCAGCTCTATCTGATCGACGGTGCCACCGGCCGGGTGAAAAATCGGATCACGAAAGGCGAGTGGGTGGTCCGCGGCATCCAGAAGGTGGACGAGGAGAAGCGAGAAATCTGGTTCAGCGCAAGCGGGATGTATCCCGGGAAAGATCCCTACTTCATCCACTACTACCGGGTCAGATTCGACGGCTCGGACCTCAGGACCATGACCGAGGCCGACGCCCACCACGATGTGAGCTATTCGGCCGACATGCGGTTTTATGTCGACACCTACTCGCGGGTAGATCTTCCCACCGTATCGGAGTTGCGCCTCAGCGCCGATGGTTCCCTCGTAGCCGTTCTCGAACGGGGCGACATCACAGCTCTGGCTGCGGCCGGTTGGAAAGCCCCTGAGGTCTTCACGGCGAAGGGACGCGACAGCAAGACCGACATCTGGGGTGTCATCGTCCGGCCGACGAACTTCGACCACTCGAAGCGCTACCCGGTTATCGAGAACATCTACGCCGGGCCGCACGGATCGTTTGTCCCGAAGGGCTTCTGGCCGTTTTTGCCGCATTCGTCCGGAGACAGCTTGATCGGCATGCAGGCGCAGGCCGAAGTCGGCTTCATCGTCGTGATGATCGACGGCATGGGCACGTTCAACCGTTCCAAGGCCTTCCACGACGTGGCCTGGAAAAACGTGGGCGACGCCGGTTTTCCCGACCGCATATTGTGGCACCGGGCCGTTGCCGCGAAGTATCCCTATTACGACATCACACGGGTCGGAATCTACGGCGGCTCGGCCGGCGGCCAGAATTCGACCGGAGCCCTGCTTTTCCACCCGGAATTCTACTATGCCGCTGTCTCCTATGCCGGCTGTCACGACAACCGCATGGACAAGATCGGCTGGAACGAGCGTTGGATGGGCTGGCCGATCGATGAGTCCTACTCCAGGTCGTCGAACGTCGATAACGCCTGGCGCCTGCAGGGGAAGCTTCTCCTGGTATTGGGCGAGCTCGACCAAAACGTCGATCCGGCCTCGACCATGCAGGTCGTCGATGCGCTCATCAAGGCCAACAAAATGTTCGACCTGCTGGTGATTCCTGGAGGAGGGCACGGCGCCGGACGGACAAGCGGGCCCGTTACTTACGGCTCTATCAAACAATACGATTTCTTCGTGCGGCACCTCCGCGGAGAGGAACCGCCGGACTGGAACAAGGGGACAAAATAAAATAGGTGAAACCGGTGGTCTATTTGGAGAAGGTGTAAAACTTCCATTTCGGGATGAAGTCGGGGCTCAGCTTCTGATTGATCAGCTTGGCACGCAGAAGCTCGATGGGAATACTGTTCTCAAGGAGCGCGGCGTCATGGAAAGCCTTTGCGGTCATCTTCCCGGAATCCACGATTTCGCGCGAGAGGGCGCGGATCTGTAGACCGCCGACCAAGTAGGAGCACCTGTGGATTGGTCTGTTGGTCATGGTCATCGCGCTGAACCTTGCGGCGTTTATGGGGTCCATCCCGACGCGGTCGATCACAAAATCGATGCACTCCTGACCCGTCATCTTCTCGAGCTGGAAGCTCATGGAGAAGATGATCCGGGCGCAGCGGTATATGCGCCAGAAGAGCATCCCGATGCGATCTTCAGGCGATTTCTGAAATCCCATATCCCACAAGCGCATCTCCCAATAAAGCGGCCAGCCCTCGCTGAAAAAGGCTGTTCTGAAAACACTGCGATAGCTCCGGTAGCGCCTGACCATGTAGCTCTGCAGATGGTGACCGGGAATGATCTCGTGGTGGACTGTCGCCCGCGAGAAATGGGGGTTGTTGTCGCGCAGACTCTGCATTTTCTGTTCGTGGGGCATTGTGTTCGTCGGGTACGGGACATGAGTCACTTCCCCGCCCCCAAAGAAGGGGTTGCGGAGCTGCTGCTCGGCCGACTTCATTGTAAGGCGCCAAATGTCTTTGGCCAGCTTTGGGATGGTGAGCTGGTCATGCTTTTCCAGGAATTCGATGGCCTCGACTGCCAGGAAACGAACGACCTCGGCGTGCTGACCCAGCTGACCGGGCACGATATATTTGCTTCTTACATGCTCCATGGCCTTGCGCCAGTCGTCGCCGAATCCAAGTTCTCGGGAGGCGGCGATCCTTTCCTTCTCGCACCAGGCCAGCTCCTGCCAGGCGAGAGCGAGGATCTCCTCAGGCGTGTAGGGGATCATTTCGAAAGCCAGTTCTTCCATCGCCCTATCGCGGCCGATGGGCTCCATAAAGATGGTTGTCTGGACACCTGCCTTCATCCCGACCAGCTTTTCCCGCAGAAAGTCAATGTATGACCGGAGCGCCTGATCGGTCGTCTCGAAAGGTTCGGCCGCCCACCAGGCAATATGGGGATCGAATTGGTAGTAAAAAGTGAACCATTCATTGAGTCCGTTCTGCAGTACCTCGGCCGTGGACGAGGCGCTTTCGGCTACGATCTTCTTGATGCCGCTGACGGCGCTCATATCCTCGGACTCGGACTCTGGAGAGAGGAGTTGTTCCAAAGAAGCCCGCGCAGCAACGATCTGGTTGTGGATGTCATTCAAAGCGGCCGCCGCATTAACGCCTTCGATCCAGCGCATTTTTTGTAGGTCCTCACGCAGCTCGACAATTTTGGCGGCAAAGGGGAGAAGGGGCTCCATCTCTGCCGCGGCGGTCGCGTCCGTTTCTAGCTTTCGCAGTTCGCGGTTGAGATGGTTCTTCATCAGGATGTAGTCTACCTGGCCGTCCAGGCTCAGCTTGTCGAAATCGAGCTTGGCCAAGATGTCGAGCCATTCCCGATTGAATTCGTTGAACCGCTTGCGCCTGGCGGATGAGTAAGGGATGGTGTAGTAACGCTCGAGGGCCTCTTTATCGGCCCTGTAGTGCTCGATAAGATTTCTCAGCCCCGGTTCTTCGGCGATGATATCTCCTGAAGACGCCTTGCCGATTTTGGCCGCCTGTCCGGTAGAATCTCGATCGGAGTCATAAGCGATCAATAAGATACCGGACAAGAACAAGGTAAAAAACACCAAGAAGACAACCGCCCGTCGTTTGTTCAAAATGATAATTTTTTTCATTATATCCCCTCCTGATCCCAATTTTGCGCCTCTTTTTGACCAGATTCAACCATTATTTCCCTCCGGCGAATTGTCGCTGATCAAGCCCTCCTTTTTCAGTTCCTTGAGGTGCCCCGAGAAGTTGACTGGGCAAGCAGGATTAATCTAAAATTTCCTTTGACTTTTGAAAGAAATATCCATAAAGTGGTATCGATAACTTTCAAGAATTGAAGGAAATAGAGAGAAAATCATGAAATACCTCACACGGCAGGAAGAACTGGTTCTTCTTTCGGTCTTCCGTTTGAAGGAAAACGCCTACCTGATATCTATCCAGGATCACCTCAATCATTTCACCGGTAAGGATTGGTCGGTCAGTTCGGTTTATATCCCTTTAAGCCGGTTAGAAAAAAGAGGCTATCTGAAAATAAGCATTGGTGAAGCGACCGAGAAACGCGGGGGAAAGGCCATTAAGTACTATCAGGTGACAAAACTTGGTCTAAAAGCCCTGGTTGAGCTCGAAGCCATCAACGAGACCATGTGGAGCGGTGTTAAGGGATTAGTAGAGAAACCTGAAAGCTCCTGAACTGAACATGCCTAAAAAGCCTCCTAGAATAGCCGCTTCCATTCTCAGATGGGTTCTTCCACCCAAGGATCGGGATCATCTTCTGGGAGATTACGAAGAGTCTTTTCAAAAAATGTTTCAGGAGAAGGGCGCCGCTTCGGCTTCACTATGGTACTGGATTCAGCTGGTCCAAACAGCCCCCGAATATTTCTTAGAGTCATTATATTGGAAGTTTGTCATGTTCAAAAACTATCTAATAATAGCTTCCAGGAATATGCGCAGGCATAAGGTGTATTCATTCATCAATATTTCCGGGCTGGCTCTGGGACTGGCCTGCTTTTTCCTGATATTTCTTTTTGTCCAATTTGAGCTCAGCTTCGATGATTTTCATGAAAAGCGGGGCAATATTTACCGGGTGAATCAAGAATTCGATTATCAAGGTGACAGGGGGATCTCGACATGGACGCCTTATGAAATCGGGAGAGCATTACAGGAAGAAATCCCTGAGGTCGCTGCCGTTGCGAGGCTGTTTCGATTGAATTTTGATTATATTCTTGTCACCAATAAGAAGGATACTTTTTTTGAATCTCAACACATAAATGTGGATCCCTCCTTTTTTCAAATCTTTTCCTTTCCGGTTGTACGCGGCGATTCGGAGACATTTTTTAGTAATCCCCATTCACTGGTTATTTCCGATAAGGTCTCGAAAAAATATTTCGGGCGCCAGGATCCCATCGGGAAAATACTCAAAATCAATCATGAGCTGGATTTTATGGTATCCGGCGTGGTCCAAATACCGGGAAATACAGATTTTCCGTATGATTTCTTTCTCCCTTTTGAAGCCTTTAGAGAAGATCCCAGTCGCGACTGGACGGCTCATGCGTATCAGACCTTTGTCCAACTGCATAAGGATATCCCGCCTAAAAGTGTAGAGCGAAAAATCTGGGCAGTTCAGGAGAAAAATATATCGAAAGAGAGTGGAAAAACCGGTCTCCCGTTTCAGAAACTTTCCCGAATCCATCTTTATAGACCGGATGGATCACCCGGAGAAACCGTGAAATATATGATCGTATTCGGGATGAGCGGGATATTTATTCTTTTGATGGCCTGTATCAACTTCATGAACCTCTCCACTGCCTTGGCAGAAAAGCGGGCGAAGGAGGTCGGCCTGCGGAAAACTATCGGCGCCGCACGGAAACAAATTATATATCAATTTTACATCGAATCCTTTCTCATCTCGTCTTTAGCGTTTTTGTGCGCCCTCTTGATGGCTGGGCTATTTCTGCCTGTCTATCATCAACTCATAGGCAGGCGCCTTGCTCTAGGTTTAAAGAATCCTTCCATCATCATCGGGATGCTCGCAGCTTGGTTCATCACGGCAGTTGTATCGGGCAGTTATCCGGCCCTTTTTCTTTCATCATTCAGGCCCGTTCAGGTATTAAAGGGTAAATTCATATCAAGCAGCTCGGGTTCTCGATTGCGAATAGGACTTGTGATATTCCAGTTTTCACTTTCCGTCTTTTTCATCATCAGCACCATCGCGGTTCGTTCGCAGTTGAAGTATATCGATACCCGGTACCAAATGATTGATAAGGAACGCATTGTTTATCTCAGGATGGAAGCCGGCAGCTATCGTAGAGGTCCCATTCTAAAAGAGGCTTTGTTGAAGTATCCCGAAATCCAAAATGCTACCGTCACCATGGCACTGCCCATATCCATTAGGTATAATCGCCCTGTTTGGAGCCGTCGAAGTAAAACCCCTGAAACGAGGCTGGACATTATCTATAATATCTCGGATTTCGATTATGTCAAAACATTCAATCTAGAGATCATTGACGGGCGGGACTTTTCTGAGAAAAACATGACCGACGGCATCAATTGCATCCTTAATGAAGAAGCTGTACAGGAGCTGGGATTGCAGAATCCTGTGGGCAAGGAGATTGTGTACTGGGATGAAAAAGTCGGGAAAATCATCGGAATCGTGAAAAACTTCAATTACCAACATGTCAAAGGAGATATCGGCCCGCTGCTCTTGGGTGCCCGCCCTGATTGGGACGATCTGATGACGTATCTTGTGATGAGATTGGTCTCCGGAAATCCCGAGACAGCGCTGGCACATATAAGGCGCGAATGGGAAAGGATCAATCCGGGCATTCCGATTGAACTTCACTTTTTTGATGAGGCCTTTGACCGGATTTACCGGAATGAACAGATCATGAGCAAAATATTTCTCTACTTCGCTTTTATGACCATTCTTATCTCCTGTCTCGGTCTCTTTGGATTATCCTTATTTATGGCGGAACAGCGCACCAAGGAAATCGGTATCAGAAAAACACTCGGGGCATCAATTTCTAGTATCGTTATACTTATATCGAAGGATTTCCTCCTTCTTGTTGCCGTCTCAAATCTTATCTCTTGGCCCGCTGCTTTAGCTTTCACGCACAAATGGCTGCAAAACTTTGCTTATCGAGTGAATCTGAATGCTTGGATTTTCATTCTATCCGGACTCATTGCCCTGACGATGGCACTGCTGACTGTTGGCTTTCAAACCGTCAAAGCCGCCACAGCCAATCCAGTGGATTCGCTGCGGTATGAATGATGGAGCGTGATAACGACGCCGGCCCCTCCCTTCCTGAAGTGGCGGAGGCAGATGCGGATGCGATATTGACAGCCCCCACCAATTCTTTATATCCTAGTCCCGCAACGCAAGGGGAAACGGCATATGAAATGCCCGAAGTGCAATTTGGACAATCCGGACGACTCCAAATTCTGTAAGGAATGCGGGACAAATATCACCGACGCCGACGAAGTACGGCCCTCTATCACCAAAACCATCGAAACGCCCAGGGAAGAACTGACAACGGGATCTACTTTCGCAGGCCGGTACCAGATCATCGAGGAACTTGGCAAAGGGGGGATGGGGAAGGTCTACAAGGCAGTCGATACCAGAATAAACGAGAAGATTGCCCTAAAACTCATTAAGCCCGAAATATCTTCCGACCAAAAGACCTTGGAGCGGTTTGGAAACGAACTGAAACTCGCTCGAAAGATCGCCCATAAAAATGTCGGTAAGATGTTCGATATCAATGAGGAACATGGCACTCACTACATCACAATGGAGTATGTTGCGGGTCAAGACCTTAAAGGATTTATCAGGCAATCAGGGCAATTAGCGATAGGCACTGCGATCTCCATTGCCAAACAAATATGTGAGGGTTTATCAGAAGCCCATAAGGTGGGTGTTGTCCATCGCGACCTGAAGCCAAACAACATCATGATCGATAGAGAAGGTCAGGTTCGAATTATGGACTTCGGCATAGCCCGCTCATTGAAAGAAAAGGGAATTACCGGTGTGGGCGTAATGATAGGCACGCCTGAGTATATGAGTCCTGAACAGGTGGAGGGGAAGGAAGTTGATCAGCGCTCGGATATCTATTCTCTGGGAGTCATCCTGTATGAGATGTTGACGGGGAGAGTGCCGTTTGAAGGAGATACGGCTTTTTCCATCGGGATGAAACACAAGTCAGAGATTCCCATAAATCCCCAAGAATTCAATCAACAAATTTCTGACGAGCTGAGTGATGTCATATTGAGATGTTTGAGGAAGAACAAAGACACGAGATTCCAGAGTGGGGGAGAAGTTCGATCTGAGCTCGCAAATATTGAGCAAGGCATCCCCACCACGGAAAGGAGTATCCCCAAAAGAAAGCCCCTTACTTCCAGGGAAATAACAGTACAGTTGAATGTGAAGAAACTATGGATTCCAGCTCTTGCTGTTATGGCTATCGTAATAGCCGCCATAATAATCTGGCAGCTTATCCCTCAGAAGGAAGCGGTAATTCCTCCTAAGATTGAAAATTCATTAGCTATCATAAGTTTCGAAAATCAAACCGGGGACAAAGCCTACGACTATTTACAAAAAGCAATTCCCAATCTTTTGATTACCAATCTGGAGCAGTCAGGGGATCTTTATGTAGCCACTTGGGAGCGTTTGGATGACATTCTCAAGCAAATGGGAAAGAAGGATGTGGAGGTCATTGATAGGGACTTAGGCTTCCAGCTTTGCCGCAGAGAAGGGATAGAAACTATTGTCCTGGGTAGTTTTATTAAAGCGGGCAATATGTTTGCTACGGATGTAAAAGTCTTAGACGTAGAAAACAAGAAACTTCTTAAAAGTGCCGGCTCGAGAGGAGAAGGGATAGACAGCATCATAAAGACGCAGATCGATGAACTAAGTAAAGAGATTTTTCAAGGGCTGGGGGAATTAAAGCGAGACATCGATACGGTACATTTGAGGATCGAAGATGTGACAACCACTTCGATGGATGCATACAATTATTTCTTAAGGGGCCGATCAGACTATGAGAAATTCTTGTATGAGGATGCAAGGCAATTCCTCGAAAAATCAATCGAGCTTGATCCATCCTTTGCATCCGCATATCTATACCTCGCTTTGACCTACGGTGAGCTTCGTTTTAGAGAAGCGAGAAATGAGGCTTATGAGAAAGCAAAGGCGTTTTCTGAGAAAACGCCTGAGAAAGAAAGACTTTTCATCGAGGCCTCTTATGCAAGCGCAATAGAAAGAGATCCGGATAAAAGATTCAGGATTCTTCAACAGATTGCCGAGAAATATCCCAAGGAAAAACGTGTCCACTATTATATGGGATTTTATTACGAAGGGAAAAATATGCTCGATCGAGCTTTAGAGGAATACAACAAAGCTTTAGAGCTTGATCCGAACTATGGATATGCAATCAATCAAAGCGCCTACCTCTATTCTGAACTGGGACAGTTCGAAAAGGCTATTCAATATCTGGAAAGATACGCATCACTCCTGCCCGGAGAGGCCAATCCTGTCGATTCCATAGCAGAGATGTATTTTCGAATGGGAAAGCTCGATGAGGCTGTTTTGAAATATAAAGAGGCCCTGGAGATTAGACCTGATTTTGGCTCGGATATGAGGATTGCCTATATTTACGCCTTGAGGGAGGACTACCCCCAGGCTTTAAAATGGATCAATCAATTCATGGAGATGGCCCAATCTCCAGGAGTAAAGGCAGAGGGATTAGCCTGGAGGGGATTTTTCTGTTATGCCTTGCTGGGAAGATATGAAAGAGCCCTCGATGATGCTGACAGTGCGATGAAGATAGCAGAAGAGCTCAAAAACGAGGCCATGAAAGCCAATTTGGATTGGACCCGGGCATGGATCTATTATGGTGCAGGAAAGCTTGAGCCGGCCCGAAAGCATTTAAAAATATGGATTGATTTTCATTCGGCAATAAATCCATCTACTGTCTCGGATTATATTGCTTATGAAAGCTATTTTAACGGGCTTACAGCATTAGAAAAAGGCGATATCAAATCTGCTAAGGATAAATTGGAAAAGGTGAAATCCCTATTGCCCGAACTTACTCCTTCTTTGAGAATCACGGTGAAATTCGAAAGTGATTTACTTCATGGAGAGATACTGCTTGCAGAGGGTTCCTTTGATGAAGCCGTAGCTGTTTGTCGAAAGACGTCTCCTCTGGAGATTCCCTCGATGCACACGGCAAATTTATTTAGCTATAACGCACCTTTTCTAAAAGATGTCCTGGCCCGGGCTTATCAAGAGAAGGGAGACATTGATCAAGCTATTGCCGAATATGAAAGGCTTATCACCTTTGATCCTGAACGTAAGGAGCGGTATCTTATCCATCCCAAGTATCACTACCGGCTGGCCAAGTTATACCAGCTCAAAGGGGAGAAGGCCAGAGCCATCGAGCACTACGAGAAATTCCTCGACCTCTGGAAGGACGCCGATCCTGGGATAGCTGAAGTGACGGATGCGAGGGAGAGGCTTAAGGCTTTGCAATAAAAGTGGGGGATATCACCCCGCCATCTCAGAATTCATCTCTGTAATTCAGCACCGGCCATTGCCATTTTTCTTTGACCACACCCTTTTTGGTAATTGTTTCCCCGTTGTAAGTCAGAGAAATCTTGTATGACCCCGGTTCTGCCCTGGAAGTATCCCAATATATTCTTGTCAATCCCTTTTGTGCATCGATGTCGCGTGTATAGATTTCATTCCCATCCATATCGTTTACAATAATTTTTGCTTTTCCTTGTCCGTCCTCTTTGAAGTAGTACCAAATTTCAAGCCCGTTCTCTTCATTGCGAGTTTTAAGATGGTTGCTGCCCATCATTCCGTAATTTCCCCATCTTGCCTGCTCCGAATAATTCATCTGCGGCTTGGGTTCGATATCGAACAGGTGGAATTCTTTATCCTGGACTTCGGGTGTGAACTGCTGCAGCGGACTTATATCCCCCACCCATACAGCACGGCCATAGGTGCCTATGACCAGATCGTTCTCCCGGGGATGAACGAGAAGGTCTCTTACCACAACGGGAGGGATGTTGGCCTTCAGCTGAGTCCATGACTTTCCACCATCAAGTGTGTAAAAAACACCGTTATCATTTCCGACGAACAAAAGATCCGGATTCTTCGCATCTTCAAAGACAACATTTATGGGATAGTCAGGTAAATTGGATGAAATATCGATCCATGTTTTACCATAATCAGCGGTTTTGTACAGGTAGGGCTTGAAATCATCATTACGATAACCGGTATAAGCAATATAGGCCGTCGCCTCATCGTATTTGGAAGCAATTATCCTTGCCACCCAGCGTTCATGCGTCACACCTGCTTTTTCAACATTCGCCGTTAACTCTTCCCAGTCGGCGCCATGATTCTTTGTAATGTGCACCTTCCCATCATCCGTTCCGACCCAAATCAGGCCGGGCTTAAGGGTGGATTCATCCATTGAAGTGATGGTGCAGTACATAACGTGACCTTTACCGGCAATCTTCTCCATATCATTTGTGGTAAGGTCAGGAGATATTTCTTCCCAAGTATTACCCCTGTCGAGTGATCTTAGAAGTTTTTGAGCTCCGGCATAAATGATGCTGCTGTTATGAGGCGACAGCATGATTGGAGTGGTCCATGTAAACCTGTAGGGATCACTTCCTTCTGGTGGCCTAGGTTCAATCCGGACACGTTCACCGATAGAATGATCACCACGCTGGTGAGATCCGAATTGGCTTGTATGATATACCCACCTGTTGTCTTCAGGGTCCACTTTCGTATACATCCCATCTGAAAATCCCGTGATGACAACATCTTCTACCCCAATGCGTCCTGACCAGCTATTTGAAGGAGCTTTCCAGGATTCATGGTCCTGAAGCCCGAAATATATGTTATACGGCTCATGAGTATCAACCGCAACATGGTATACCTCTCCCAGTGGTATATGGTAATAATGGTTTGTGGTTTTGCCTGCGTCCCATGTCTGATAGCAGCCGCCATCAGAGCCAAGAAACATATGCCTGCCATCATGGGGATCGATCCACAGGCTGCGGTTATCCCCGAAATTGGACGTGAACCTGCGGTCAGGATCACCCCTTCCGAGCCAGGTCTCCCCGCCATCTAAAGTGACATACATACCTGATCCAATAATGTAAATCTTATCAGGATCTTTCGGATCGATGCAGATCTTATTAAAACTGTATCCGGCTTTGCCGCTGACATCGACCTCTTCAGGATCATTAATCCTTGTCCAAGTCTCTCCCCCGTCAAATGAACGGTAACATTCCCCTCCTATAAGGTTGTTCATCGACCTGTCAGGCCAGGGATAAGACTTTCGCCATTCATCGGGATCTTTCCCGGGTTTGGGATTGAGATTCTGCACCACTGCTACCACAACGTCGGGATTCTCATACTGAACATCTATGCCTATCCTTCCGAGAGGACCGCTGGGAAATCCTCCCCCCGTTATCATTTCCCAGTTTTCACCCCCATCGATGGTTTTATGAACACGACTCTTTTCTCCACCCGGTTCCAATGTCCACGGTGTCCGGACTTTTTCATAGGCGGCGGCATAAAGAACATCCGGGTCCTTTGAGCTGATCGCGATATCGATGACGCCTGTGACCTCGTCGATATATAATACCTTTTCCCAGGTTTCCCCTCCGTCTTTGGTCCTGAACACGCCCCTTTCCTCATTCTCCGAGTACAGATGCCCCATAACGGCAACCCAGACTAAATCCGGATTCTCAGGGTGTATGATTATTTCCGCGATATGTTGCGAGTCCTTCAATCCCATATGCTGCCAGGTCTCGGCCCCGTCAGTCGACTTCCATATACCATTTCCGTAATAGGATGAACGGGCATTAAAATCCTCACCTGTCCCTATCCAAACGATATCAGGATTGGAAGGAGCCAGTTCGACATCTCCAATAGCACTCACTCCCAGATCATCTGAAACACATTCGAATGTTGTCCCGTTGTTGGTCGTTTTCCATACACCACCGGCACGGGCAGCAGCATACCATGTGTATTTATGCTTCTCCCCGGGATTTAAAGGCACGGCAAATTCGCCCACCCAGGCACTGATTCTGAAGGCTCCCAGGTTCCTGAATTCGAATCCCTTCGGTTCGGATTCTCTCATCCTCCACCGCTGTCCCTCAGCGGGGATGCATGACAAAAATAGTACTGCCGCAAGTGTAATTTTCACAATTTTTTTCATAGGACTTTCCTTTCGATCTGAATTCTTCATATTTTTTTCAATGAATGACCGCCCTTGGTTTACATCATACCTATTCAAAACAATTCCAGTCAACAAATTATGGTAAGGAAAGAGAAGATCAAGGCGCCGTTCGGATCAAATCCAGAGATCTCGAGGCGGACCCATAAGAAATAAGAGACTCTCATCAGATCATACAAGCAGCTCCCTCCATAGGCTCGGAACGCCGGGGCCTTAGCCTGGAGGAGTGCTTTCATTTCTCATGTTATGTGATATATTTTAGAAAAAATAATGGAGGTGTCATGATGCATTCCCGGGTTCTTAGGTATTATTGAGGCTGAGCGATGATCATGGAGAAAATACAATGAAATATATCGAAATAAAGGAAATGAAAATCCCGGCCCTGGGGCTGGGGACCTGGGATCTGCGGGGGAAACACTGCACGGATGCCGTCTTGTCCGCTTTGGATTTCGGATACCGGCACTTGGATACGGCCCAAATGTACGCCAATGAAGAACGGATCGGCGAGGCGTTGCGTCGGACGGATGTCCCCCGGAAGGACATTTTTCTCACCACCAAGATCAGGCCGCCCCGCTTGGCTTACGGCGATGTTCTGGAATCCTTTGCCGTCAGCTTGGATAAGCTGCAAACGGATTATGTGGACCTGCTGCTGATCCACTGGCCCAGCTCCAAAGTGCCGGTCTCCGAAACCATAAAAGCGATGAATGAACTTCAAGCGGACAAGCAGGTCACACATATCGGAGTCAGCAACTTCTCCGTTCAGCAGACCCGGGAAGCGATGGACGCCTCCAGGACTCCCATAATAACCAACCAGGTCCACTATGATCCTTTCCGCAGTCAGTCCCAGCTGCTTGAGTTCTGCATTCAAAATGATATTATGCTCACCGCCTATTCCCCCCTGGCTAAAGGCCGGGCTGTAAATAATTCTAAGCTCCAGGAAATCGGGGAAAAATACGGTAAGACCGCCGCCCAGGTCACCCTCCGCTGGCTGACTCAGCAAAACAATGTCTCCGCCATTCCCAAAGCGGGAACTCCGGATCATCAGCAAGAAAACCTGAATATATTCGACTTCGAACTTTCTTGGGAAGACATGGAAAAGATTTTTGAGCTCCATGGCGGTGTTTTTAAAAAACTCCGGTCATTGATCGGTATTATTTAAGAAGGGACTTCCATGAGACTAAAATCTCTAATGTTTTTTGGGTTGTTGATCGCGGCGTGATCTACCCAAGTTCTATGATGATGAAATGCAATTGTTATTTTGTTTAGTCTCTTCGCCGGCTTTGTCCGGTGATCTAAGCAGGAACAGGGGATCCTCCGAAGGTGGAGAGATTCTATCCTTTCTTTGATTTCTACGTATTTAGTCTGTGAGGTGTCGATATCGTCATGAATTAATCCTCAGTGATCAAAACCTTGTCTACGGAAGATGCTAAACAGGAACTGTTCAAGCATTATGAGTATATAACAAAAATCATCCGCCTAAAGACCCGTCACTATGATCTGGATTATGATGACACGCTCAATTTTGTCTTGAAGAAATTGTGTGACAATGATTATAAAGTCATCAGATCATTCCGGGGCGAAAGCAAATTTACGACCTTTTTGACGGTGGTCGTCACCCATATGATCTTCAGGTTCGCCGGCGGAAGAAAACGCCCGATCGAAATACATGATACCACTGGTGAGACCCCACTTGATCTTCTCATAGGCCAGCTTCAGTTGCAGCGCCGTGAATTATTTACAGAGAACCTGAATCAATGGTTGGGTGAACTCGATTATCGAGAAAAACTGGTATTGGAAATGAAATATTTCAAGGGAATCAACATCAATCAAATCTCCAAAATCCTAGGCCTTACCCGATATGAAACCCAGAAAAAGCTGAATGCGGGATTGGATTTTCTAAGGGACAAGATTAAAGAAATCTGCAAAATGGAATAATTTTTTTAATCTTCCGATATTTTGGTATCTAATTCAATACAAACCGAATTATGTGAGCAAAATGCATCTCAGCCATGAAGAAATAGCCGGATTGATTGACGGCGCATTGTCCGAAGGCGAAAGAGAGAAGTATTTGAAGCATATTGCAGAATGCAGAGAATGTTTCGAAATCGTCACTGATTCCGCCCTTCTGCTGCGAGGATTCGAAGAGCAGGAGAAATCCAGGAGATATTTTCTTGTCGTGATCAAAAAAAGAAAAGTTATTTCCCTGTTGGCTGCTGCTGTGCTATTAGTCGCCGCTATGCCGTTTCTCTGGAGGGGCGCCAAAACATTATTCACAGATCTTAAGCCGAGTGAGATCATTGAAGTTTTGGTTGAGAAAGGCTCTAAAGAATCCCTGACGCTATCGGACGGCACCCGGATTACTTTGGACGCGGGGAGTGTTTTTAGGTATCCGGAGGAGCTCGGTCGAAAAAGCCGCCCTGTTCATCTAAACGGCGAAGCCTTTTTTGAGGTAGTGCCGGACAAAGGCCGGCCTTTTGTAATCGAGGCCAATCATGCCCGCATTCAGGTGCTGGGAACAAGATTCAACGTGAGTTCCTGGGATCATACCGATCAAGTGGCCGTAGCTGTCGCTGAAGGTGAAGTCTCGCTGGCACTGCAGAATGGGAATCAGCAAGAGGGCGTTTTAATCTCCAGGGGGGAATACAGCATGTTAAAAGAATTTGGGATTCCGACAACGCCGCAGCAGGTGGATATCGCCCAGTATACAGGCTGGCTGGATCGCACTATCGACTGCCACAACACGCCCTTGAGGGACATCTTGTTTCGTTTGGAACGGTGGCACAATGTTCAATTCATCGTCGACGACAGAATTTCTGTTTCCGGACTCATAACCCTTTATGTCGAGAACAAGCCCATCCAAGAAATCATGGATTTGATCGCCTGCACATGGGGGCTGGAATATCGTCTTGAGGGCCGTAAAATTTATCTTTTTTAGGAGAGGATTTATTAGAGAGCCAGATGAAAAATGCAAAAAAATCCGGCCGGAGGAAAGATAGGCTCGAGCTCTTGACTCTGCTCAGCATAATCTTGATGTTTTTCAATCCGGGCCGTTTATCCGCCGTCAATTGCATACCGGCGGATATGAATGAAGCTGATTTGCAGGAGATCCCCCAATCCTTAATGACGCTCATTTCGGTCGATTTCCAAAGCATGCCGATTGAACAGGCGCTTATGGTCGTCGCCGAAAAGGGCGGATTCAAGTTGAACTACAAAATGAGTTGTCTCCCCTTAGGGAAAAAAATCACCTTGAGAATGAGCCGTGAGCCGGCCATCCAAGTTATGAAAACAATACTCCATGACACTGAAGCTGAATTGAAAATAGTCAAAGGAGGGCATTGCGTAATCCTGCCCAAGGAAAAAAAGAGAAACCTTCTCGGAACAATATATGGAAAGGTTGAGGAAAGCAGGATCCCGAGGGCCATTCCGGGAGTTTCGGTCCAGAGTATTCAAAACAGCTTCTCCACAGTCTCAGATGAAAAGGGAGAGTTTAGAATCTTCAATGTTTCCCCCGGGAGTTACAGCCTGCAATTTTCGTCTGCTGGGTTTGAGACACTTCTCCGAACTGATGTCATCGTTCGGCCCGGAAGAATTACCGTGGTCAACGTAAAAATGGAAGAGCAGATCTTTGATCTTTCTGAGACGGTTGAAGTATCCGGGAGTTACATTTATAAAGCCGAGCATGCCGCTACCAGCAGTGTGAATATCTCAGCAGAAGAAATACGAAGGACTCCGGGAAGCGCCGGATTTTTAGATCGTATGCTGCCCATACTGCCCGGAATTGCGCAGAGGAGAGACGGAACCGCGGATTTGATGATCCGAGGGGGAGGCCCCGCTGAAAATGCTTTCTATATTGATAACATCGAGGTGCCCTATATCAGCCATGTTCCCACCATAGGCTCGACGGGAGGGAAATTTTCCTCTATTCATCCGGATCTGGTTCAACATGTGGACTTTTTTTCCGGCGCCTTTTCCTCGGATTATGGAGGGCGCCTTTCCTCGGTAACCGACATTTCTTTCCGCGAGGGAAATCGCTATGACTTCGACGGCCAAGTGGATTCCAACCTGCTTCTATCCGGAGTGGTGCTGGAGGGTCCGCTGGGCAAACTCGGCGGCAGCAAGGGATCCTGGCTTGTTTCAGCTCGATCATCATATACACAGTTACTAGAGAAATTGGGATTATTGGATGAAACCGCTCCCCTAAAAACCAGCGATTTCGTTGCAAAGTTGACCTATGATCTTTCCACCAAGCACAAATTGGGCTTTTTGGATTTCTTATCCAGTGGATTCTTTCAAGATGACCACGGCTTCAGTGTCGAGGACCGAAAGTACACTCAGAATGTTCTTGGCTTCAATTTGAGATCAATCTGGGCCGATAATTTCTTTTCGAATACAACCCTTTCTTATTCCTTCTTCAAGCGATCGGATAAAGAAACGTACCAGTCATACACTATAGGGGATTACAAGGGGCAGTACTATTGGGAAGCTCCTGACACCACGAAATTCTTTGTCCTCAGGAATTCCAATTCTCTCAATTTCAGCAGGACGGAATGGTTGGAGTTCGGGGCAGAGATCAAACATGAAAAGGAAAAAATCGACTATTACGGTCACGAATATCATGATGACAAAGGAGAGCTTCATCCCCCACAGGAATATGATTTTGATTACCAGACGACAAAATCGGCGCTGTTCTTGACCCTTGAAACAAATCTATTTGAGAGGTTTTCCTCCCGGATGGGTTTAAGGGCCGGTTACTCATCGGCACAGAAGGCCTTTCATCTCTCTCCCCGCATCTCCTTCTCTTTTCAGTTAAGCCCAAGATTTTCCTTGAATGCAGGATTTGGTATCTTCTATCAAACCATCCCGATGCGGCTTCAAGCCATTTTTCCTCGACATCGTCTCCTGGATGACATGAAGGCGGCCCATTATATCCTCGGACTCGAATACATCGATGCCGGCACTAAAATAACTTTGGAAGCCTACTCCAAAAAATACCGGAATCTACTGATCGATCCTGCCGCCCCTTATGCTCTGGCCAGCGGATTCGCCATAGAAGAATATTATTATCCTTCCGTTTTAACCAACGCCGGCCGAGGCTATGTGAACGGCATTGAGCTGCTGATCCATAAAAAACTGGTCAACCGCCTTTTCGGACTGATCAGTGCGACGGTTCACAGAAGCCGCTACCAAGACCTGGATGGAATCTGGCGCCGAAGTCCTTACGAGCACCGATACATATTCAATATGGTGGCAGGTTACAAACCGAATGCAAAATGGGAGCTGGCCTTGAGCTCGACATTCATGAGCGGCCGGCCCTGCAGTCCTTTTGACCTGGATGCCTCACGCTTCCACAACACACTGGTCGTCAACCCGGACATCTCAAAGTACAACACCAGCAATTATCCTGCTTATAAGAGGATAAACTTCAGGGTTGAAAGAAAGTATTATTTTGGAAAAACCAACTTCATCGTGTTCCTGGATATCATGAACGTATTCGGCTTCAAAAATCCCGAAGATTACGATTGGGACCAAATGACAAAAACAGTGATCCCGGATGAAGGGCAAATGCCTTTCCTCCCTATTTTAGGCCTAAAGCTGGAGTTTTAGTTCTATAGGGTGCTGGGAAATAACTTCCGAAATCGAGGAGCGATTCATGAAGGAATGTCTTAGGAAAGCAAGCTTAGGCCTGTTCATTATTATCATGTCGTCAACAATCAGTGTTGCCAATGGATTTTCAATCTATGGACACGGGGCCAGAGCCTTAGCCCTGGCAAACGCGTTTGTAGCCAGAGCTTGTGATCCTTCCGCCATGTGGTTCAATCCGGCGGGAATTGCGCAACTCGCCGGCACCCACGTGTATTTGGGAGGCAGCGGCTTTTCGCATAATCAGCGATTCAGCAGTGATCGTACCCAGGGCACCTACACCTCGGAAAATGGGTTTTTACTGTCTCCCAATATCTATTTCACCCAGCAATTATCCCGTCGTATGTGGCTGGGTATAGGTTTCCACGCCACTGCAGATTTTTATCAAAATTGGGGGGATGCTCCTACCGATGAAAATCCTGTTCCTCAGCATCTCAGCCATATAAGAACACACACCCATACTCTGTCACCGGCGGTAGTGGTTAAATTGAACGAGAGCTTTTCCTTGGGATTGGGAGTTCATTATGCGATTTCAGCTCTAAGGGTCAGAAAATGGGATGCAGACGGAATCGCTGAGTTATTGCAAGAGAGGACCGGTTTAACGACCTCCAGGGTCGAGCTGAGCTCTGAAACCGAGGGATCAGGCAGTGCACTCTCCACCTTTGCCGGTCTGAACTGGCGGATTACCCCTATGATCCGATTCGGGCTCGCTTATCACCATGCTGCAGACCTGAATTATGCGGCAAAAATGGATTTTTCTCTGCCCACGATCGGGAACTCTGTTTTGGATGCCGACCTGGAAGCGATTTTCCCCGACCAGGATATCAACGGCAGTTTTCAAAACTGGGTCGATCAGTTTTCCCTTGGCTTGTCACTGTGTTTGGGAACGAAGCTCAATTTGGAAGGGGATCTGGTTTTCAATTTTTGGTCCCAGCTGGCCCCGTGGGAGTTTACGGATATCAGCCCGCTCACCATTCTGGGCATGACTCGCAATCCGGGAACGAGCCTGGAGCTGGATTGGAGTTGGGTGGATACGATGAGCTTGCGATTGGGGGGAGAGTATCATGCCTCGAAATGCCTGGATATTCGTTTGGGGGTGTCGTATGATCCATCACCCATTCCCACCGATTCCCTTAAAATATTGGCCCCTCTCAGCAATCGCATCGGGATCGGTATGGGATTGGGTTATAAGATCAATAACCTATCTATCGATTTAGGCTATATGTTGTTTTTTGCCAGTGAAAAAAAGGAGACCAGTTCCTCGCAATATTTTTATGATATGCATCTTCATGCCGCCACGGGAAATGTCTTGTCTTTATCTGCGGGATGGATGTTTCAAAAATAAAAGGATCGGTTCACTTTTTCTGACACAGTAAGCCGTAAATGCCAGGCCTCTCCCCGTGTGTCAAAAAAAGCGACACATATTGCCCGAGATCTCCCGACTATCAAGTTTTAGTTAGACTCGGCCCCTGAATCAACAAAATGCAATCTCGAAGGTCCTCAGAAATATTCCCTATTCCCTTCGGCCACCATCAGGAGATCCTGCTGAACATCACGAGGAGGGGATCCTCCTCGTAGACCTTGCGGATCATCTCGGCCCAGCCTTCGACAAGCACATAGATCGGGTCATCGTCGATGATCGGATGACATGAAAGTGGAGCCCCAGCCTTAATAGGGGAAGTCTTGTGAGATTGATATAAAAAAAAAACGTCTCTATGTGTGATGAGCAGAATCAAATTGCTGGCGAAAGGATTGACTAAGTCCTTCATACAATGTATATTCTTTGTATATACATGGAGGCATTCTATGGTCACAAAAATACAGAAGTGGGGCAACAGCCTGGGATTACGGATCCCTAAATCCTTTGCCAAAGAAGCCGCTATTGAAGAGGGATCATCAGTCGATCTTTCGCTTGAGGGAGGCCGGCTCATTATCAAACCGCTACGCGCTGCTCGATTCAAACTTACAGAACTCCTGTCTCAAATTACTGAAGATAACAGGCACGAAGAGATTTTAACTGGAGATATTGTGGGCAAAGAGACGTGGTGATGCCGCATATGTATGTTCCTGACCGTGGAGATATCGTCTGGCTGGAGTTTAATCCTCAAATCGGGCATGAGCAGGCAGGGCGCCGGCCGGCGCTGGTGCTGTCACCCAGAGCGTACAATCAAAAGGCCGGATTGGCCCTTTTTTGCCCGATTACCTCCCAGGTTAAGGGATATCCTTTTGAGGTCATACTGCCGGAGAAGGCCGGAGTTTCAGGCGCGATTTTGTCTGACCAGGTAAAGAGCCTGGATTGGAAGGTAAGGAATGCGGAGCGGATAGCTTCCGCACCCAAAACTGTTGTCGAAGAGGTTTTGGCCAAGATCCTCACGATCCTGGGCTTGGATTAAGTTAAGATAGAACAGAATCCAGATCGCCATCCGCATCAAAATCCGCCAGCGCAGATTCGCAGGCTATTCCAATAAGACAACCCCCTGCATACCGCTCGAAAAAGGTTGATCATAGTTACTTGTCCAGGCTTGGGCGGTGGGATTATCTTTTAGGCTCCTGCAATAGTTCGCCAGGGTGGTCGTCAGCTTGATCTCAATTTTATTCGAGCCCGGTCGAATGTGTTCGCCGATGTCATAGCAGTGGTTTCCGTACCATTTCATGCCGGCGGAATTTCCGTTCACCCTAAGCTCTGTAACGCCTTCGTTTACATCGTTTATTTTGATATATTTAACCGAACCGGAATTTTCAAACGCGGCCGTATAGGTCACCGTCCCGGCAAATGACCTTATGGATTCATCCTCTGAATCCTTAAAGTCGATGAGTTCCTCCATTTCCCGGGTAAATACACTGCCGTTTACGTGTTCGAATTTGACATCCCACGTAGTATTCAATCCCGTGGATTTGGTTGGGGGTGATGCAAACTCATATTCCGGCAAATCTATTTCTTCCGGTTCATAAACGATCAAGGCCGATTCCAGGGCTTCCAATCTGATGCGCAGGGTGTCTTTTTGTATGAACGGCAAGGCGAAGCGTTCGCCTGTCTCCGGGATCCAGATATAAGGAATTTTATTGCCGGTATTAAAAGACGCGTCAAACTCCACGGCTTTCTTCCGATCTGAATTTGTGAAGAAATAGACCTCCCGACCACCGGCAACCTGTTTCATGCTGTAAAGATGGCTTACCGGCTGGCTTATTCTTACTTGAGGTTCCAACTCGATCTTTTTGAAAAGCGCATTCGTCCAGGCTAGAAAATCCTCCGATTCTTCAGGAGCTGCAGCTTCAAGCACATTTTTTTGGGTAACAATTCTTTCGATCGCTTCTTTCACGATGGTGTCATTCTTTTCAGCTTCCCTGAATGAGAGGGAACGATAAGGTGTTTTGCCAATGAATACCACTTTGCCGCCGGCACCGGCAAAAGCTTTAAGTTTTTCAGCTGCACCGGGCGTAATCGATTCCACATCGGTAAGCAAAACGGCTTTATAGCTCATTTCGCCGCAGACCAATCGATGGCCTTCTATTTTTGCCGCTTCCAAAACCGGCTGATGGATATAATCACAGGCATAGCCGAGGTTGCTTATAGGCTGCCATAGGCGGGCGTAATACCACGGTTCATCGTTGACAACGACACGGACAGCCCCGTCCTCTCCCCAATAATCGCGCAGGCGACTCAAAACGGCTACGCCCGCCGTGGGTTTGGAATTCTGAAAAACGGAGGAGAGTCGGGCATTGTAATCCGCCCAATTCCTGAAGTATTTCCACCAGGTGTTTTGCTCGCTGAAATAGGCTCCATAGCGCATCCATCCCGGGAACCCGGCTTCAGGAGGCGAGTAGTTGTATCCATGAAGCACGGTGTGGTTTATTCCGGTGATGAAATTCATATCATCGGACTGCTTGATCGTTTCGAGAGACGCGCGGAACACGCCACCGGTATTTGTCATGGCTTCGCAGCTTGTTATACTCCTGCCCCTGATATGCGCGGCCGAAGAGGCCGCTTTGTTCCATAACATATATCCGTGGTTCTGCACCCAGGTATATTCGGATATTTCGGCTTCATTTCTTCCCCGGGAATAGATCCAGTTGTTGCTTTCCGGAATGTCGGGAATCATATATCCCTGAAACAGCCCCATGTAATAGGGTATTCCGTACGCCTGATAACGACAAAGCACGCCGTTTTCGGTACAAAAATCTTGAAACTCTGATGTGAAACGTTCCAGAAACACGCTGATGATGGTGTTGTAATAATCATATTGAACCCGTCTTATGGATTCCGCCATCTCGGTTGAAGTTTCGTATTTGTTGGGCCGGCCGGAAGGTTGGATGACAAAAGACAGCCAGGGCGTCACATCGTAGCCGTTCCTGGCCACGAATTGTGCTTTCATATCGTCGGTCCAGTTGGAGCCGCCCAGCTCGATGCTGTCGCAAAACAAGGCCCTGATCAGCCCCGATAAGGACGAGCCGGTTTCTTTTTCGATGGCATTCAGCCGGTTCAGATAACCACGTACCGCTTCCGTTTTATAGTGGTCCATGATCGGGCCGTCGGCACCCGGTGAACCATGATACACACTCAAAAAGTTGCGTTCGTTATATACAAAAACCAGCACATAATCTTTGTCGCCGGTTTTGTATACCAACTTGTTATCCTTGACGTAAGAAGTGATATCGATAATTTCTTCCAGGGAACCGACATTAGCCGGAATAAGTTTAGCCGACAGCAGTTCCACATCACTCGTCTCTTTGACATTTTTGGTCCCCGGAGTACGGCGGCTTTTGAAAGACAAATATTCTTCGAGGTCTATATTTATGGTGGAATCGGCCTTTACCGTTTCTCTCTTTACCCCCAATCTCTGCATGGTCTCATCCGCTTTCAGGAACCTTCCCCCAAAAGGCCACCCCGAACCGACGATGAGGTCTGTAATCATGCCGAGTTCTTTGGCTGCTGAAGAAGCTGTTTTCACCATGTCACACCACTCCCTTCCCGCCCATTGAAGTGGTTTTGTGCTGGTTTTTTGGGCATGCGTCGGCATGGCGATCGAGTTGATTTCCACCCCCCCGATCCCGGCATTTTGCATAACCGCGAGTTCGCGCTTTATCTCATCAGCCTCCACACAGTTGCCGTTCCACCACCACCGCACCATGGGGCGGGCATCTGCGGCCGGATTTTGAAACCTGTCGAATAGCGATGATTCTTCTTTCTGAGCTTCACAACCGATAAAAATGAGGCAAAGGCAGATGGTTATAAGTATTTTAGTTAAATTATACATGGCATAAAGAAAAAAATTTCCCTTTTTGGATTGCGGCAAATCTCTCATAATTTTCCCCAGTTTTCTCCCACTGGCTTCCCAAAATTAATGTATCACGCCCAAACCGACGAGGCCACTCCCTTCTATCCCCGGCTGCCGGCAGGAGATCCTGTTCCAGTGAGTCCGGGGCTTCCCCGATTGGAATTCGCTGGTTTCACTCAGGGAATCGGGCCTCCCACAGCGCCGCCAGCTCCCTGACCCGATCCGGATTTTGTTCCGCCAGGTCGGTCATCTCGGTTTTTTCCCGGCTGATGTGATAGAGATGCCACCGGCCCTCCCGGCCTTTTTCCCGGACGATCTTCCATTCCCCTTTGATCACGGCATGGGTGTTGTTGTGATTGAAGTAATAGGCGTGATCCGGATCCTGCCGTCCCCCTCGCAGGGTGGGCACCAGGCTGGTCCCTTCGTTGGGTAGAATGGGGAAGCCGTTGAAAATCGTGGGATATTCGGTTTGAGCCAGCTCGATGCAGGTGGCCAGTATGTCGACCATATGGCCGCGCTGGCGGGTGATGCCGCCCGCCTCCGCCTCGAGCCCATTAAGCCAGGACACGATGCAGGGAACGCAGGCTCCCCCCTCGTGCACATTGGCTTTGTATCTCCGCAGCGGGGTGTTCTGGGCATTGGCCCAGTTGTGTCCCACGCTGTGGAACGTGTAGGGGCCTCCGGAAGCGATCGCGGTGTTGTCGCCCACACTGAGGGTCCGGCCCTGTTCTTGAGCCCAGGCTATCACATTGTTGGCGGTGTTCCAGGCGTTGCCGCTCAGATGTTCATGGCAGGCGCCGTTGTCATTGGTGAAAATAACGACCGTGTTCTCAGTACGGCCGATCTCCTCCAGGGCGGCGAGAATCCGGCCGACGGCCTGGTCCATGTGATCGATCTGGGCGGCGTAGACGGCCATGTTGCGGATATGCCAGTCCTTGTGTTCCATGGACTCCCAGTCCTGCACGATGCTTTCGGGCGGAGGCAGGGGCCAGCGCTCCGCATCGATCAGACCCATGTCCAGCATGCGGCGGTACCGGTCGCTCCGCAGTTTTTCCCAACCCTCCCGGTAGCGCTCCAAATATTTCCGAATGACGCCTTCCCGGGCGTGCAGCGGCCAATGGGGGGAGGTGAAGGCCACATACTGAAAAAAGGGCCGGTCTGAGGCCGCATAGCCTTTGATCTGCCGGACCGCCTCGTCCGCGATCTTCTCCGTGTAGTAGAAATCGTCGCTGTCCGGCTCGACACTTTCGGTGCCGCGGGTCAAGTTCATGGGCCGCCAATAGGATCCGCCCCCGGTGATGGTGCCGTAAAAGCTGTCGAAGCCGCGCTGGATGGGACCGTTTTGCGTGGCATTTCTGGAAAGATGCCATTTCCCGGTCATTCCGGTCTGATAGCCGGCCTCTCTCAAGACTTCGGCGATGCTGACCTGACGGTTTCCCAGGCTGTCGCTGTACCGACCGGACAGCAGGGTGGCGCGGGTAGGCCAGCAGCGGGCGGTCGAGTAGTACTCTGTAAACCGGATGCCGCGGCGGGCCAGAGCATCCAGGTGAGGTGTGTCGATCTCACCTCCGTAGCACCCCAGATCGGAAAAGCCCATGTCATCCGAGAGGATCAGCAGGATATTGGGGCGGGGATCCATCCGGGCCTCAACACAGCCCAATTGCAGGGCCGCCGCAGCGGCCAGGATTCCCAGGCAAAAAGTCATTCTCAAACCGGCCATTGTTTTAACTCACAGGGTTTTTTATTAATCTTGACAGCAAGACTTTCCGCTGTCCAGGAAAATGTTTATCCGGTGGAGTCAATCTCGCAATGGGAAGGTTGTTCAAACCTGACGCTCCAGGTTATCCGGCCTCCCCGGGGGCTTTGTATGAGCACATCGGCCAGGTCGGGCTGGTCGGCGCGGGCCGTCACGCTGATCCTGGCATCCGGTGCAGCGGCCTCCAAGGGAATAAAGCCGTTAAGCGCCAGTGTGACCCGGTACGGCTCTTGGGCCACCAGTTCGGATGTGGCCTGGAGTGTTTGTTTGGACGGCAGCCATTGGGGCTTTGCGATCAGATCCACATAGCCCTGCATCAGATGCCGGTCCGTGGAGATCCACTGCGGGTGAGAACATCGGGCATGGATGGAGAGCATGCGGGCTTCTCCCGGTGCTACGGCCTGCTCGATGGCCGCGCTCCCCTCCAGCAGTCCCGTCCACCGGTTGTTCCAGAAATCATAGAGGTAGTATTTTCGGTTCGGATCCAGTCCCAGGGCGCCGGCGGCTGCGTTTCCGGCCAGCGGGACACGAAAGGTGCGGTTCTCCGGGCCTTGATTGATCAGGACCAATTGGTGCCAATCCGATGAAATAGGGAAGTCGAAAACCGCCGGGAATTCGCTGACGAAAGCATCCAAGGGGCGGGCTGACAGGGGCGTGTCGTGGAAAGGGAAAACACGGCTCAGATCGTGCAGGGCCTCATCCGGAAAAAGGCGCAGACTTTCGGTGAGCAGCAGCCGCCCCGTGACGGCATAGCTCACCGTCAAAATAAAACGGCGCTGGATCCGGGAGATCTCGAACTGCTGCTGCGGTCCGTATCTCAGCAAAGCCTTCCCGTCCATGTCATAGTTGACCAGGCGGCGGTTTTTATACCAGCGGAGGGCGACCTTGCGAATCTCCTCGGGTCTCATGATGTTGGTGTCACCGGCGGTGCGGACCGAGTCGACCAGGCCCAGGGTGGCATCGGAGCCGATCCCCAGCCGTTCCTGGAGATAGCAGACCGGGCCCAGCTCTTCCCGTGCGGTCCCGAAGACCCTGCGGTAGGCGGCGAGGGCTGTCGCATAGCGGTCCTGCAGGCCGCCCCGTTCCGGAAAGGTCCGGCTGGGATAATCGAAAAAGATGCCTCTGACTCCTCCCTGCCTCAGGTTGGCGTAGACTTCCTCCAGATGGCGGATGAAATCCGGATCCGTATAATCGTAGCTTTCCTGGAGCCAGGCCCCGTAGATCCGGCCCCGAATGGCATGCCGTTCCTTCTGCCGCTGGCCTTCCGTATCCAGGATGTAGCGGTGCGGGTCATCGAACAGCATGTGCCCGGGGAATGCCTCCGCGTAATCTTCGGAGCGGACTCCCGGCTGAAAGTAGGTGAAAGGGATGCCGCCCCGTTCCGCGATCGCCTTTCCCCACTTTTCCGTGCTCTCATAAGGCGCCTTGATGTGCCCGCCTTCGACGATGCACCGCTCCTTGCGGCCGTGGCGGCGCCAGTGTTCGTCATCCCACCAGCCCTGCTGGTTGTTCTGTTCGTAGCAGTCGGGAACCAGCCGGACGGCGAAGGGGGCGTATTTCAGGAATCCGCTCTCGACAATGCGGTCCATCTCCTTCACGGATCCCGGAGTGTCGTTGACCGAGCCTCTATCGCCGCCGAAATGAGCCACCGCCAGGAACCACATGCACACCGAGGGAAAAGTGTAGGCGTTGATATAGATGTCCTGCGCCTGCTGCAGAATCCGGGCATAGGACTCCAAGGCGGAAAAGGGATCGGCCGTCACACCATCCACATAGAATCGATCCGGAGAAGCATAGGTCCGGCCTGGATCGACACGCCGCCCCACCGGATCGAAGGCATACAGATCGACTTCGGGGCCGTAACGGGGATCGCTTTTTACGAACTTTCGGAAATCGGCATAGGTCAGGCCTCCCAAAACCAAAGAGCGGGAGTGTTTCCCGTTCTCCCAAAAATACAGCAGGTTATTTTCCGCATTAACAGCTTGGTTTTGAAAGATCCGGTTCATGCGGCCGCCGCTGTCGCCGTTCAGCAGTCTCAGATGACGGTATTCCGCGTCCGGAAAAATCCGGTCTGATGACAGGACACTCAATCGGCGCAGACGGATGGGATCTGATCCGAGATTGCGGAAGCTCCAGCCGATGTCCAGAAAGGGGCGTTGCGGATAGATGACGAACTGCACGGCAATTTCCGCCTGCCCGGGGAAGCTGCAGATAAGGGTGAGGGCCTCTCCGGTGCCCAAGACACCGGTGTGGGAATCCCGGGAGACGCGGTTGTCTCCGGCGCTGCTGCCAAAGGTGTGCACGGGACCGGCGGCCTCACTGTCTCCCTCCCCGACTTCATCCAGTTCCCGGTAGGGGGAGCTGGAGGCTTTGACCACGGCCGCTTTCCACAGGGTCACGCCGCTTTTTACATCCCGCAGCTCATAGGTGCCGGAGCGGAGGTGGATGCGGAGTTCTATTATGCCGTTAGTGAGGCTTTCTACGGAAGCTTGCTGTGTCCGGGGAGGGAGTGGGGAAGCGGCAGCGGGGAGCAGAGCGCATATCGTCAGCATTACCGCGACCGCAATTCGCTTTTTCCCGATTCCGTTCATGGGCAGTTCTCCTGATCGGTCCGGCTTCTCTAATGTCCCGGGGGGAACCATTCAGTTTCGAATGATTTACGCAGCCCGGCTAATTTTGCGGCATATTTCGGATCGTCCGTAAAATGAGTCGTTTCATGCGGGTCCCTGCGCAGGTCGAGCAGCTGCTCCTCATCTCCGGCTGTGTCATATCTGATGTACTTAAGCTTGTCTTCGCTCACGACCATACGGCCGATCTCACTTTCAATCCCGAGAGTATCCCGCCATTTAGTCTTTTTGCCTTCAAAGAGCGGGCGCAGACTTTTTCCCCTCGGGTCGGTGACCGCTTCGATCCCGGCATAGTCACAGACCGTCGGCAGCAGATCGAGCCCGTTGGAGACCAGATGCTCATCATCGACCCGCCCTGCCGGTATCCGCCCCTTCCACATGGCCAAAAACGGAATATTGGCGGACTCTTCATAGAGTGTGGTCTTGTGTTCGAGACGATGGGATGAATCATTGTCACCGTGGTCGCTGGAAAATATGATCAGGGTATTGTTTTCGGCGCCGCTCTGCTTGATCGCAGCCAGTATAATCTGAATCTCGCTGTCGACAAGCTCTGTCAAACGGCAGTACGCCCAGCGGTGGTGCCGCCACTGCCGGTCTGTGTACCTATCACGGGCCTTCCGGCGAAAACTGCGCTGATCCAGCAGATAGCCGACCGCTTTGGGTTCGTCCTTCTGAGGTTCGTAATTAGGCGGCAGGGGAGGGCAGTATTTTTCATAGAATTCGTCTTCGCTTACTCCCTCGGGGATCGCAAGTGCTCTATCCAACGCTGCGAGTTCAACGTGACCGCGTTTTACGAGTCCTTTTTCAGATTCGGTTTTTGCGAAATCCCGTATCGCCATGTAGCAGATATCGTGCGGATTGATCAGCGAGACGACCATGAAATACGGTCTGTCATGTTCGCCCTGGATGTATTGGGCGGCTTCCTGCGCCAGCTTTTCCCTTTGATCGTCGCATATATCGTTGAATCCAAGAGCTTTAGGGGTTAGGCCCTCCGGCAGATGTTCCTTGCCGCCGTATACCAGGTCGTAGCCGGCTTTTTTGAGAAACGCCGCGATCGTGGTGTTTGCCACTTCATCGGATATCCGTCCGATCCTCATCGAACCGCCGTTTTCGCGGACAGGTCGTCCCTGGTCATCATTGAACGAGCCGGGGAATCGGCCCGTCATCAGGCTGACTCGTGCCGGCGAGCATACGGGATTGGTCGTGTAGGCCCGGGTAAAGCGTATCCCGTTTTGGGCGATGTAATCCATCGCCGGCGTCTTGAGCCATTTATTTCCCGAACAACTCATCATAGAGGCGCTCTGCTGGTCGGTATAAATATAAATGATATTCGGCTTTTTTTGAGGAGCTTTTCGAACAATTTCGAGACAACCGCCCAGAAGCAGTACCGAAGTGCCCAAGGCACTGGTTTTAAGAAATTCCCTGCGATTTTGTATTTTAGTGTTCATTTTTCCTCTTTCGGAGGAGCGATGGCGGCCCATTCTTCAGGCCGCATGCCTGTCCGGCCCCGATTCATTATATCCCAATCCGAACCCGCTGAGAATTCCTACCAAGGCTTGACACGCAAGGTAGGCGTCGTCCTCGTATGTTCACAAAACAGCCAATAGCTTTGATTCCCAGAACAAAGAAATTAAAGTATTATTATCAAAATAACTTTGGAGGCGAAAATGCCGGTTGTCCACGTAAATGTCTGGGAAGGCTACGGCCAGGAAAAAGCAAAAACCACAATCCAAAATATAACTCATGTATTTGTAGAATTGGGGATTCCTGCTCAGGCTGTAGAAGTACTCGTACACGAAATCCCGAAATCACACTGGGGAATAGGAGGCGAGCCGGCCTCAGAGAAGTTCAAAGATATAGTTCCTTGATGGCTATTTCTCCTCCTTCGGCTTAAGCTCCATGCCGAGTTGCATCATCATGCCTAGAATATCAGCATCAACCCACATTTCTACACACTTGCCTTCCTTGAACTTATAGACTGCGATTGCTGTATACTGTACCTGTTTTCCAGTTGGAGGGATACCCATATATTCTCCCTCATGGGTACCCTTAGGTTCAAAACGAACCACAACTTTATCTCCTTTCGCAAATGCATCTACAACAATGTGTTTATAGTCAGGAAATGCAGCATAAAGAGGCTTTCCAGATTCAATAAATTCATCAGCACCTTTTATGTCAACACCACCGGACAAGTGAAGGACAAAATTATCAGCTATTATTTTGTCTGCAATGGCAAAATTTCCTGAATCCCATTGTTCTAGCCATTCAATAACCAAAGCCTTATTCTGCTCCTCAACCTCAGCCTGAGCTTTGAACGCTTCAAGCTCTGCCATTGCTTCCTTGTCCTGACAGCCGACCATAAAGCATAGAATCATAGCCAAAGATGGAATCATAAACAGTTTTTTCATGAAACCCTCCCGCTTGAAATGATGATATTAGATAAAAGTTGAACTTAGATGTCAACTAAATGCATGTTGGACGACGTGTTTATTACCGCCTCTAATGTTATGTGATATAGTTAAGAAAAAATAATGGAGGTGTCATGATGCATTACCGGGTTCTCAGGTATTCAGGTGTATTTCTTATCTCATTTTTCTTGACGGCAGGGCTTTTGGTTCATCCTTCAGCCCCATCCCGGAATCAGGAGGAGGGCAAGCCGACGGACCCGGCCCAAAGGCATGCGTGGTTCAAACAGCATACCGCCATGAAGGATGCGTCCATCTTCAGGCATTTGAGCTGGCGGAATCTCGGCCCGGATATCATCAGCGGCCGCTGCACCGATATCGATGTTCCCAAAGCCGATAAGCACACCATTTACACCGCTTCGGCGTCCGGCGGGGTGTGGAAGACCGTGAATTCCGGTGTCACCTGGTATCCGATCATGGAAGATTTCCCGACCCGTTCCATCGGTGATATCGCCGTCGACCCTTCCAACCCGGATATCGTCTGGGTGGGAACCGGAGAAGCCAATATTTTTCGCTCATCGGTGGCCGGAATCGGAATTTACAAATCGGCGGATGCCGGACAGACCTGGCGTCATATGGGGCTGGATGATACCTATACCATCGGCCGGATCGTGGTCCATCCCGGAGATTCCGATACCGTTTATGTAGCGGCCTCCGGCCATGAGTGGACGGACAATGAAGAGCGGGGCGTGTTCAAAACCACCGACAGCGGGGAGAGCTGGGAAAAAGTATTGTTTATCAGCGAGCGCATCGGGGCTTGGGATTTAGTCATGGATCCCGGTGATCCGGAGACGCTTTATGCGTCTATGTGGAACCGCATCCGCAGGCCCTGGAGCGATCCCCGGCCGGGTCCCGGTGACGGGATTTTCAAAACCACCGACGGGGGTAAAACCTGGAAGCATCTCACCAACGGTCTACCGGACATAAAACTCACGGGACGCATCGGCATCGATATCGCTCGCAGCAACCCCAATGTCGTTTATGCCTTTGTGGATAACCACAATCCCGGCCGGCTGCCGAAGGAAGGCGAACGCGATCCCTATGGGCGGCTGCGGACCGGTCGGGTTTTAATCGGATCAGAAGTCTACCGCTCCGATGACAGAGGAGAGTCCTGGAAGAAAGTCAGCCCCAACCTGGAACGCGTGGCTGCAACTTACGGCTGGGTGTTCGGGCAGATCCGGGTCGACCCCAACGACGAGGACACCGTTTACATCATGGCCCTGCGCCTGCATAGGTCCACCGACGGGGGGAAAACATTCAAGGCCTTCAGCTATCCTGGTCTCCATGGCGACCACCATGGCCTGTGGATCTGTCCCGAAGACTCGAATTATCTCATCAATGCCAATGACGGCGGTATCAATATTTCTTACGACGGGGGGGAAACCTGGAGGAATTTCCACCACAATATGAACCTGGCCCAGTTCTACAATGTTTCTTATGATATGGCCGAGCCCTTCAATGTGTACGGTTCCCCTCAGGATCATCCCACCTTGCGGGTCAATGTCAGCCACGGGCTTCCCCGAAAGCGGGGAGAACCGGCGCTTCAAACCCAGTGGTGGGTGGCTCCCGGCGGCGAAGAGACGCATATCGCCATCGATCCGAAAAATCCCTTCATCATTTATTCGGCGTCCAAGTCTCAAACCGACCGTCTGAGCCGGTCGGAATATCAGCCCGGCCTGGACGGAATGTGGGTGAGTCATAAAATCAATCCCAAACAGAAAGAGGGCGAGCCTCTACTGCGGACCAAATGGCTGGTGCCGCTCATCCTGTCTCCCCACAATCATGAGGTCCTCTACTACGGCATGCAGTACCTGTTCCGGTCCATGGACATGGGGACGACGTGGGAAAGAATCAGCCCCGACCTCTCCTACCAGGATCCGAGCAAGATGGGGGAAAGCCACTACGCCATCCCGCATCAATGCATCACGGCCATTTCGGAATCCCCCTTTCAATTCGGCCTGGTTTACGCCGGCACGGATGACGGCAGAATGCATGTGACCCGGAACGGAGGCGATACCTGGAGCGATATCACCCGCGGTTTGCCCTATTACAAAAGCGTTTCCAGAATCGTGGCCTCCCGATATGACAAGGCCACGGTTTATGTGACATTGAACGGCCGCTATGCCGATGATTTCACCGATTATATCTACCGGTCCACGGATTACGGCAAAACATGGGTGGATATCTCCGGCAATATACCCGGAGGTCCGGTAAATGTCATCCGGGAGGACCCCCGGAAAAAGAATATTCTGTATGTAGGGACCGATCTGGGTGTGTATGTCACCCTGGACGGCGGAAAGACATGGCATGTGCTGGGCGGGGATTTGCCGGCCAGTTATGTGTGGGACTTGATCGTGCATCCACGGGACAACGCCGTCGTCGTCGCCACACATGGACGGGGGATGTATGTGATCATCGATGTGTCGCCGGTCCAGGAGTACGCCCCGATATCCAAATAAGAGGGCAAGTAGAGCGTCACCGGTCTCCGCCTATTCCCCCCTGGCCAAAGGGCGGGCTGTAAATAATTCTAAGCTCCGGGAAATCGGGAAAAAATACGGTAAGACCGCCGCCCAGGTCACCCTCCGCTGGCTGACTCAGCAAAACAATGTCTCCGGCATTCCCAAAGCGGGAAATCCGGTCCATCAGCAAGAAAATCTGAATATATTCGACTTCGAACTTTCCCGGGAAGACATGAAAAAGATCTATGAGCTTCAAGGCGGTGTGATTGAAAAACTCCGGTCATTGATCGGTATTTAAGTGAGGCCGTGGCCAAAACAATGAAGCTCCAACCCGAGTGACCTCATTCTAACATAAGACCTGGATCGATATTTGAGGAGTAGATCATTCCCGGAACAAAGAGATTAAAGTATTATCAACATAACTTTGGAGGTAAAAAATGCCAGTTGTCCACGTAAATGTCTGGGAAGGCTACGGCCAGGAAAAAGCAAAAACCACAATCCAAAATATAACTAATGTATTTGTAGAATTGGGGATTCCTGCTCAGGCTGTAGAAGTACTCGTACACGAAATCCAGAAATCACACTGGGGAATAGGCGGCGAGCCAGCCTCAGAGAAGTTTAAAGATATAGTTCCTTAATAGCTATTTCTCTTCCTTCGGCTTAAGCTCCATGCCGAGTTGCTGATAAAGATCCAATATATCAAATGTTCGTCGTCAGGTGGTTGAGGTGCTCATGGGATTACAAATGGCTGACATTCCTCGAGAGCAATAGTAAAGTAATGGTCGTAAATATTGAAACAGGAGAGAGCCACCTAGCTCCCGCAGATGTTGGATATCCTTCCTGGTTTCCCGATGGGAAAACAATCCTAAACTTTCGTTCCTTAGGCTTTGGTCTATTATGTATATTACAACAATGATTATAATTATTATTATTGACTATAACCTTGATCCATACTGTTAGGAAAAGATCCGGGGGATGAATTTTCCTGGGAATTATAAACTATTAATTCCACGTTATCCTGATTGACTCTGATTTTTACAATTGATATTCTTCTTTCAACGTTGATTCACCAGAGGGAGCGCCATGGGAAAAAAAGGGATCTCGCTCACCAAAACCCTGATCACGCCTAAGGAAAGCCTGAAGGAAGGGAGCACGGTCGGGGGGCGTTACACGATCATCGAGGAGCTGGGCCGAGGCGGTATGGGTGTGGTTTACAAGGCCGAGGACACGAAGCTTAAAAGAACCGTGGCGCTGAAGTTCCTGCCCTCTGAGCTAACCCACGTCCAAGAGGTCAAGGAGCGGTTCGTACGGGAGGCCCAGGCGGCCGCGGCGCTCGACCATTCCAATATCTGTACGGTCTATGAGTTTGACGAGGCCGATGGATCAAACTTCATCTCCATGGCCTATATCGAAGGCCAAAGCCTTAAGGATAAGATTGAAGAGGGCCCTCTAGGACTGGAGGAGGCCCTGAACATCGCCGAACAGGTGGCCGAGGGGCTGCAGGCGGCCCACAAGAAGGGCATCGTGCATCGGGACATCAAAAGTTCCAACATCATGGTTTCGGAGAGGGGACAGGCCAGGATCATGGATTTCGGCTTGGCCAGAATCTCAGGAAGCACCCTGCTGACCAGGGATGGTTCGACCATGGGAACTGTGTCTTACATGTCTCCGGGGCAGGCGCGGGGCAAAGAGGTGGATCACCGTTCGGACATCTGGTCATTCGGTGTGGTTTTGTATGAGATGCTCACCGGCGAACTGCCCTTCAAGGGGGAGCATGAGCAGGCTGTCATCTATGCCATCCTGAATGAGAAGCCTGAGACCGTCACGAGCCTTCGATCCGAGATCCCCGTGTCCATCGAGCAGGTCGTGGCCAGAGCCCTGGAGAAGGATCCGGAAAAACGCTACCAAAAGATCGAGGAGATCCTGGAAGACCTGAGATCCATCTCCGCAGGGATCGTGCCCGAAGAGATCAAAGTGAGGTTGAGGCGAGAAAAGCTGCGCAAGCGGCGGAAGGTGATCCTGTATGCCGGCGCGGCAGGTTTGATCATCTTGGCAGCCGTTTTGATCCTGACGTTTTTCGCGGGGCGGGCTGAAGCCATCGACTCGATCGCAGTGCTTCCGCTCCAAAACCTCACGGGGAATGCGGAGCAGGAGTATTTCGTTGATGGTGCGACCGATGAGCTGATCGGCCAGCTGGCCCAGATCAGTGGTCTGAGGCGGGTCATTTCCCGCAGCACGGTGATGCAGTACAAGGATACGGATAAGCCCCTTCCTGAGATCGCCCGGGAGCTGAACGTGGACGCCGTAGTGGAGGGGACTGTGTATCAGGTCGGTGAGAAGGTCCGCATCCGGGTGCAGTTGATCGACGCCCTCCCAGAGGAGCGGAATCTCTGGGCCCAGACCTACGAGCGGGCGGGGACCGATGTCCTGGTGTTGTATGGCGAAATGGCGCGCGCTATTGCCGACAGTGCGAAAGTCGAATTGACCGCAGATGAGGAGACGCGTTTGTCCAGAGTCCGCCAGGTCAATCCCGAGGCTTACGAGGCTTATATGCGGGGAATGGCTCATGTATACAAGCTTACCCCGCCTGATCTTGACGCCGCCCAGCAGTACTTCGCATCAGCACTGGAGAAAGATCCTGAATACCCACCGGCCCTTTCTGGGATGTTTCTCGCCCTGGCCGCCCGGGCACAAATGGGACTTGTCCCGCCCGGAGAGGTGCTGCCGGAGGCGAGGCCGTACCTCGAGAAAGCGTTGGAATTGGACAATACACTAGGTGAGGCTTATTTTTCCCTGGCAGCCATGAAAACTTGGCTCGAATGGGATTGGGAGGCCGGAGAGGCCGCCTTCCTTAGGGCCATCGAGATCAATCCCAATGATGCCATGGTCCGAGTGTATTACTCGAATCTCTTGTGTTATTTGCGGCGGCCGGAGGAAGCCGTCGCCCAGGGTGAGCGCGCGTTGGAGCTGGACCCGCTCAATTCGCTGTACATGGGTATCTTTGGAAATACACTGCTCTACCTGGGGAAGTATGATGAGGCCATCGTCCAGGCTCGTGCAGCGCTCAGAACCTCGCCCAATGATCCTGTAGGACACAGCATAATCTGGGAGGCAATGCACATGAAGGGGCAGTATGATGAGGCGCTGGAAGGGGCGAAAGCGTTTTACGGCGGATTCGGCTTGACTCCTGTGGTAGAAGCCATGTCGACCGGATATGAATCAGGCGGCTATACAGGGGCGATGCGAGCCGCGGCAGAAACCCTTGCTGCCATCGCACAACAAGCATATATCGGGCCTTGGTTTATTGCCTATCCCTTCAGCGCTGCAGGAGACATCGAGAAAACCCTGGAATGGCTGGAGAGAGGCTACGAGATCGGGGATCCCAACATGCCATATTTGGGAGGTAATGGGATTATGGATGCTCTTCTGCGCGACGAGCCGCGGTACCAGGATCTCCTCAATCGGTTGAATTTTCCCACAGCAAAATAATCTATCTCGTTAGTGTAAGGAGACTATAGGATATGAACCAATTCCAACCCTTTGAACACGAAGTGATGGCGTCGAAGAACGAAAAGGTGGTGGAATACAATCTGTCCGAGAGTGGAGTTCACCCACTGCGGCTGAGGGAACTCCTGGCGGGTAATCCTGAGTTCTGCCGGTTCGCCGATCTCTTAGGGTTATAACCGGAGCTGTTTTAATCCTAACGGTTTTTTATCCGGAAGATCTGAGAGACGGATTCGAACCGGCAGCCTTGGGGCGAACAGCAAATCGCTTCAAATTTCAGTATCAAACAATTAGAGTATTAAAATCGATATAACTTTGGAGGTAAAAAATGCCGGCAAAATTCAAAAAGCATGGAAATCTGCTGAACATTGAAACCATACAAATTCGTTAACCACAAAAAGAGTCTGGAATGAATCCTGTTCTCGGAATCTTTTATCATGCCGTCGGTGGATTTGCTGCAGGGAGCTTCTACATCCCTTTCAATAAGGTTAGGAATTGGGCCTGGGAGGTGTATTGGTTAGTTGGTGGATTCTTTGCGTGGGTAATAGCTCCGTGGATAGCTTCTCTGATCGCAGTTCCTGATTTACTTGAAATGCTCAATCAGATTTCGATTATGCAAATGTTCTGGCCTTATTTTTTTGGTATCTTATGGGGAATCGGCGGCCTTACATTTGGATTAACCATGCGGTATCTTGGCATGTCGCTTGGAATGGCGATGGCATTAGGTTTGACAGCTACATTCGGGACCTTAGTACCGCCAATTTATTTTAGACAATTTGCAGCTCTTATATCATCGACTTCAGGGCTAGTCACGCTCGGGGGGGTGGTCATTTGTCTCATGGGTATAGCAACCACAGGACGGGCAGGTGTACTTAAAGACAGAGAACTTACCACTGATCAGAAAACAGCACATATCAAAGAATTTGATTTTAAGAAAGGAATCTGGGTAGCGATGCTTGCTGGAATTATGAGCGCTTGTTTTGCTTTCGGAATTCAAGCAGGTAAACCGATATCCGAATTGGCCATAAAAAATGGTACTCCTGTGCTCTTCAGTAATAGTCCTATTTTCATTTTTATTATGGCCGGCGGATTTACGACAAATCTTGTCTGGTGTTTTTGGCTTTCCATAAAAAATAAAACCGTCAATGATTACATTAAAACCGAAGATACTCCCATATCAAAGAACTATTTTTTTTCTGCGCTGGCTGGAATTACATGGTATTTCCAATTTCTGTTTTACGGAATGGGTACAACCAAAATGGGAGAGTACGATTTTGCCAGCTGGAGTATCCACATGGCCTTTATTATTGTTTTCAGTAACATGTGGGGATTAATTTTGAAAGAGTGGAAAGGCTCGAGCAGAATGACAATTAAAACCATTCTGCTAGGATTAATAATATTAGTGCTTTCGACAGCGATTATCGGTGTTGGAAATTATATTCAACAGTTTGAGTGATTTTTTTCCATATTTTTGAACCCAAGGTACCCAATTCTGGGTACCTTCAGTTTAAATTATCATATATGAATGTCAAGCCATGTTTAAAGAAGATCCATACAAAAGGATTCATAACCCGATTAGCATATGCACCTTTCCTCCCCTTGTCACAATTTGTCGCCAAATTTGGCTAATATCGCCTATCTACGGCTAAATGATTAAATCGGAAGCGATAAATGTTAAAGACGAAACCGGAGATTACTCGAGGCAACAGGAGTGCCGAGGGCCGGACTCGAACCGGCACGTAGGATAACCTACGAGGGATTTTAAGTCCCTTGCGTCCTTCTTAACGTATGGACTAATCCCCGTATGCCAAAAAAGACTGAAAACTGAAATAATTCAGTTTGATGTGGATGAGAGGCTATTTTTCCTGTTCAAGTCGAACCTTTAGCAGGAAAACGGTGTCTTTCCTCAGATTGGTTTTGGCCCAGGCTTTCTGTATTTCATCCAAAAGCTCTCCCATGCCGTGAAGGATGCTGCGGTCGCTGAGGGAATCGATGAATTCAATGCAATTATTCAGATAGTCTTTGAAATTCATTTCCGTCCGTTTCTCAACGATTTCCTTATTGATCGGCCACCGGTTTTTCAAGAAGTGCCAGATGTCGTAAACATCTCGATTGGCTGTCTTTTTTCTTTCCAAAACAGCCACAAGCTTGTGAGCAAACATGTCTCCTTTGGTCATTATCAGCATGGAGATGCCGAGATAATTCTTTAGTTCATAGCGGGAGCCGAAAATCCGACAGTTGATCTCCACTTTGATATTCTGGGACTTTTCGTCGTAGGAAATGACGAACAGCAGAGTGTTCTTTTTTCTGTGCTTTTCCTTTATGGTTCCGTAGTCTTGGAGTATTTTTTCAATCTTCTCGAACACAAAGACGTCTTTGTCACCTTTCAATAGATCAAAATCAAGGTCGACTGAAAAACGGCCAAGATCGTAAAATAAATTCGCGGCTGTTCCACCCTTGAAGCCCAGAATAGGACCGAGCGAGGTGTCGGCATAGATGTCTTTCAATATCTGAAGGAGGATTGTTTTATGAACATTACGGTCAAGCATGTTAGGCCAGTTTATGATAAGAATTCAATCTTTTTGCCATTGATTTATTGTCATAGATAGTAAGCATTTCAAAACACACATCCCAGTTTATCGATGACAAATTGTCGAAATGATAATTTTTGTTCAAATAGATCGTGTCCAGGAATGCTCTTTCCTTGGATGCGATGTAGTAGTTGCCATTTTTCTCTATATTGAGCGAGTTCGTCAGAATTACGTCTTTCATCCGGTGAAAAACATAGGTCCGACCATCGCAGAAAATCTCGCGGCTCAAGTAACTGACGACGAAGATTTGGTCATAATGCTGGAAAACAATGCCTTCTCTGGACAAAACGGTTTCCAGGCTGATATAAGCTGGAGTGAATATTTTATTTGCCAGTTCCAGCTTGTCATAATTCTTGTCCTTGGCATAGATACCTTTTCGGATCGGATAAAGCTTTCCCATTTTCGTATAGCGATACACGCGTTTTTTTATCAGCGTGACGTCTGTTTCTTTCCAAATCAAAGAAAGCTCTTTGAACGTAAAGACAGTGTTATTTGAGCGAAGCAAAGTTGAGATATAGTCTTTTTCCATATTTTTGAACCCAAGGTACCCAATTCTGGGTACCTTCAGTTTAAATTATCATATATGAATGTCAAGCCATATTTAAAGAAGATCCATGCAAGAGGATTCATAACCCGGAAAGCAACACCTAATATTTCTGATCATCCAAAATAAGTGAATCTACACATCACATAGGGCATATGCATCTTTCAGACCCTGTAGGGGATCGCGGGTGGGAATATATTCATGCGACACATAGCCTTTGTAGCCGGTTTCGGCGATGGTTTCCATAACCGCTTTGTAGTTGATCTCCTGGGTGTCGTCAATTTCATTGCGGCCCGGAACTCCGGCGGTGTGATAGTGACCGATGTAATCCTTATACTGACGGATGCGCTGGATGATATCACCGTCCATGATTTGAATATGATAGATATCGAACAGGAGCTTCAGCCGGGGAGAGCCGACCTTTTCGATGATCTCGATACAGTACTCGGTGTGGTCTCCCTGGTACCCCGGATGCCCTTTCATCTCCACAGGATCACGGCTGTTCAGAACCTCCAGGCAGAGATTGATACCTTTTTTTTCAGCATAACCGATTATTTTTTTATATCCGTTTACACAGTTCTTAATGCCATCTTCCGGGCTGATGGTCCCGGCTTCTGTTTCGGCGAAACCGGTAAAAGTGATCACGCCGGGGAATCCCGACTCTGCATTGTTATCGATGGATTTGCGAATCTGTTCGATGCACATAGGGTGATAAACAGGATTATTCATCCCCTGGACAAACGTGTGGCTGCTTGTGAGGCCGCAGACAAGTCCGTATTTTTTGAGAATGTGCCAATCCTCAGGTTCTATTAAACCCAAGGCTTTAAAACCCAGCTGCTTAGCCACTTGGCACATTTGCTCGACATTCCAATATTTCTCAAAACACCAGTAGGTTATCGACTGGTTGATGCGGCTTTCCCCGGCGAAACCGGGTTTTCCATGACCGGTCCTGTGATCAAAAGACTTGGATGAGCCCGGTGAAGCGCATCCCATAGCTGCGGCGCCAATCGCTCCTTTCAACAAATCCCGACGCTTGATATGATCTCTGTGTATAGGCATCAATCATCCTCGCTTTTATTGGTTTTTGTACCTTTACCGAGTCTCATCAGCTCGTCGGTATCTATTCTGTAATCCGAGGGCTTCAGTCCCGGCCTGAACTTGTCGAAGCCGAAAGGGCTGGGTTCGTATTTGCCCACATAATCGACTTTTGCGCGATGGGGGATCTGTTTTTCCATTTCCAAGCACCAATAACAGGCGTTGACAAAAAGACGACGCAGCCCTTCACTTTCAAAGTCAGGTGCGGCACCCATGGTTGTCGTGAAAATGCGCGCTTTCTTTCCCTTCTCACCCGTGTAGGTCTTTATCCAGGCAATGGGCATCAGTTCTTTGTCCATGTTCGGCGGGCTGTCGGGCTTCATCCCTTTGAGCACCCTGCCCAAAACCACTGGTTTGCTGTCACCGCTGAGCATCCCTACTGTATACACGTCCGTGGGCCCCCAGATATCGTCACATCCATTGACCAGAGGACTATCCTTCATCCCTTCTTCTATAACGCCCCGGGTGCTCTCACTTCCGTGTCTCCCGTGGTGGCTCACCCAGGTTTCGCCCAGAACCTGTCGTCCATATCCGCCTTCGAATTCCTCGGTGCCGGAACCATATTTGAAATATGGGCTGTTTTTGTTCTCTCTGTATCGGAAGGCATGGGTGGCGGTTCTCACGCCGATAATCGGCTTACCGGAGTCGGTATAATCCACAATGTATTTCATCTGTTCATCGCGAAGTTCACGAAATCTGGTAAAGATGACCATCAAGTCAGCCGTTTCAAGGGTTTCCAATCCGGGAATGTTATCGACGATATTGGGATTGATCTGTCCGGTCGAACCGTCGATGGCAAAGAGCACCGTGCACTTGAAACCGTGATGCAGCGCCAGAATTTTCGCCATCTGAGGCATGGCTTCTTCCGAACGGTATTCTTCATCACCGGTCACAAAGACGATATGTTTGCCTTCACCCGGGCCCTTAAAGCCATCATAAACAACCCACTGATCCTGAGCCCAAACACTCGGCGTAACCAGGCAAATTATTCCAGCCGCCAGCATTATACCCAAGGATATCTTCCATGATTTGGAAATATCCATTATGGTCCCTCCTTTCTTAGCCTAAGTATCATCTCTTGAAAATCTTTGTATTATATATTTTATTCCGGATTATCTTTACCGGTCCGATCGATAACTTCAAAGATTTGCGTTCACGATGGGAGCAAGTTTCCCTTTTACGTAGATCCCGTCACGCAGAGTAATCCCGTCGGGATCGGAAACCGCCGCCTCACACTCATCTTCCACGATAATCCATCCGTTAAAACCGGTATCCTGCAGCATCTGTGTCATCGCCACAAAATCGATCCGGCCTTCCCCCAGGGCCGACCACCGACCATCTAAAAGCATGTCCTTATAATGCACATGGCAAATGAGCCGCCGGTATTCTTTCATCTTTTCCAAGGGATCCATACCGCCTTTAGCCATATGCCCGACATCCGGAATCCATCCTATGATAGAGGAATCAAGTCCATTTAGAAGAATCTCATAATCCTCCGGCGTGCGAAAAATCGATCCCTGCGGCGAATTGGGGTGATACCCGCATTTTATCCCCGCATCAGCCGCGCGTTGAGCTAAGGTATTGACACAGCTCAGCAGATTCCTCCGGCGCTCATCAAGATTATCCCGATTCGCGCCCGGCATCTGACACAAAGCCAGCAGGGTATCCGGAAAATGCTTCAAAAATTCAATCAACCGATCGGCATGGGCTCTTTCATGCTCGGTTTCCGTACTATCGGCCCAATCCTCCACCAGGCAAACCGCAGCCAGTTGTATGCTGTGTGTCTTCATCGCTTCCGTCATTTTGGCCGGATCGAACAATTTACCCAGAAACTGGACCTCCGGCTCGACCCCCGCATATCCCGCCTGCGCGGCGATCCCCATGATGTGACTCAGCTTGTTCAAATATTTTTCGCCGGACATTTGCCACGTATAAGTCTGGCATCCCAAACGGATCCGGTTCATTATTCCTCTCCTGCAAAATTGTCAGCCAATAAATGAATTAATGCTTCTGTAAAAAGCCGGTTGTCTTGCTGTTAAATTCCGATAAGTTTTCCCAGTGATGAGCATGTCCGCAGTCTTTAAACACCAGCATCTCTGAACCTGATATGCTGTCGTTCAAAGTTTGAGAAAAATGAAAGGGTGTGAAAATATCCGCATCCCCGATGGTTATCAACGTCGGCGCTTCAATTTCACCTAAACGATGGAGCGTGTCATGATTGATGCACGCCTCACATTGGGCGGCAAAGGCATGATCGGGCATCCAGGAGTCTTTGCTGTCCTGAGCATCCTGTTGGCCCTGAATCAAATCTTCAAGATGTTTTTGATAATGCGGTGCCGCAAAAATCCATAACTGAATAAGCTGCATGAATTCCCTGGGTTCAATACGCGGCCGGACACGCCTGAAATGATCGAATACGACCTTGGCATACGCGTCGCATCTGACCCATGTGCTCACCAAAACCAGGCTCCTCACCTTTTCCGGATATTCCAGAGCCAGCATCTGGGCAATGGCGCCGCCCATGGAGATTCCGTTGACATGCGCCTTCTCGATTCCCAATGCATCCATCAATCCCGCTGTATCATCCGCCATCATCCGTGTTGTATAAGGCCCGTTCGGTTTGTCTGACTGGCCGGATCCGCGGTTATCCATCATGATGCACCGAAAATGTTTCTCATAACTCTTCCTATGATCTTCCCATAATGACCCATCCGCACCTAAGCCCATGATCAAGATCAATGGATCGCCTTCACCCCGTTCCTCATAATGTATCGTAATCCCGTTTGCTGTCACTTTCGGCATGATTTAATCCCTCGATATCTCGCTGATAACATTTTTGATGAAAGGAACCGCATCTTTCGCGTCCTTTTCAGTGGTGGGACAAAAGCAAAAATCGACCGTCCACCATTCCAGGTTTTTTAATGCCGGCTCCATATTCCTGAGCACGTCTTTGAAGTCTATATATCCCTGCCCAAAGGGCACATGCGTGCTGGTCTCATCATTGTGAAGCGTGCCGTCCGAGTCAATCAAATGAAAATGCCCGATATGCTTTTCCAGCCGCCGCGACAGCTCGACCACTCCGCCCTGCAGTGTCTCCTTAGCTCCCGTCTGACGTGCGCCTTCAACGGACACCATGTACGCATGACTGGTATCGAAGAGGACTCGAAAATTATCATGGCCGACGGCTTCGGCGATCCGCTTGATCTCACTGGGGCTGTTCAACCAGAAACCCGGCTCGAATTCCCATACCAAGAGCACGCCCGCTTTCTGACACACGTCTGCCGCTGCCCGCCAGTTATTGGCCAGCACTTTAAATCGCTTATCATATTCTTCTTCGCGGTAAACCTCCGGCGGATTAACCGTATCGACCCGCAGGATCGATATATCCATGTGATTGCAGAATCTCAAGCACTTCTCGACCTCGCTCAGATAGGAGCTCTCTTCAACCTCCGCCGGCGGCACCGCTCTAAAATCCGGAGCATACCCGGAGATCCCCAGTCCAAGATCAGAAATGGTGTTCTTCAGCTCTTCACACTTCGTTTTCGTTCCGTAATCATCCGGATGAGGATGAGGTCGAAATCCGTTAATTTCAACGCCGTCATAACCCGCCTCTGCGGTGTGCTCGATCACCTTTGAAAAAGGCCACGGATTGCTTTCAAAAGGGCCAAAAGAAAATGCCCAGCTTCCCAGTGATATCTTTGGTATTTGCAGTTAGTTCTCCTTTTAAATGATCTGCTTGACAGGGAATTTTCTACACATACTCCCAGTTTTTCAGCCACCGGTAGTTCGGCGGAAGCTTTGCCCACATCTCTCTGCCGGCTCCTGCCAGTTCCGCCTGCTCTTTGAGGTCGAGTTCCCGGCGCTCCATCACGGCTTTGACTGCGTTATCGACCTCATCGATGCTGTTTAAGCCCGGAATGGGGATTACGGTGTCGCTGTGCAGGATGTACCGGATGGCAAGGCGGGCACGGCGGTTGTCTTCCTCCGGGTTATCCTTGAATAACGAAGCGGCGGCAAAAGGCTTGATGCCGAAAGCGCCGACATCGCACTTTTTGAGCGAAACAAAGAGGCTGTCCTTAGGTGCAGCTTTGGTCATAGTGGTAAAAGGAAAGCAGACAACATCATTCTGGGGAAAGTATTCGATCATGAACTTGATCCAACGGCGGTCGTGGCTGGAAAAGCCTCCAAACCGGACCTTTCCCTGTTTTTTAGCCTGTTCCAGAACCTCGGCAATCTCGAGGGACGTGTCGAAGGTGTGTCTGCCGCCGGGTTCTAGACACGTGATGCGCCATATATCGGCATACTCCAGATTCGCCTCTTTTAGGAGATCGTCCAGCCCTTTCATCATGCTTTTGGCCGTGCGAAAGTCTTCGTGCCGGGGTTCCATGCCGATATTGGAGAAACCCAGATACATCTTGTCTCGGCGCCCTTTGAGAGCCTTGCTATCCCGGAGCACTTCACGTCCGGTGCATGCATCTATGTAATTGATGCCCGCATCGATGCAGCGGCTGATGATTTCGTAGCGTTCCTTGTCATCGCTCCTGGAGTGCCCCCCAAGGCAGACGGCGGATACCATCAGATCAGTCTTCCCAAGGCGGCGGTACTCCATATTCTGGTTATGATTAAGAATTTGGGATGGTTTGACTGTCGCAGGGACGGCTTGGCCTCCGGCACTGCCAAGACCCGCAGCCATTCCAGCGGTCACAACGGCTCCTCCGCGCATAAAATCCCGCCGGCTCATTGGTTTGCTTTTCATCTTTTATCTCCTTCTAGTATTTTTCCTCAATCCTTGCTCTGAACATTGAATAGTGCCTTCACTTCATCCTCGGACAGAGGACGGTCGTAGATACGAACATCGTCTATGAGGCCCTCTAATCTCCGGCCGATCCTCACATCCAATTCGCTGCCGGTATTGATGGGCCAGAGGTCAAGAAGCCCGATATCATGTATTTCCGCCAGTTCTCCGTCCTGGTAAAGCCTGACATCGTCATGAAGATTCGGTAACTCCACATCATCCACCACAACGGCCACGTGATGCCAGGCATCGTCATGCACCTCGGAACTACTGTATAAATATCCCCCGTTGGGCGTTATCCCCATGCCCGATCTTCGCATGATGCCGAAAATAAACATTTGACCGAAGTCATCGAAGCCCCAGGAGACAAATTCACTCCGGAAATTGGCGGTCTTAATCCAGGCCGATACGGTCCGTCCCCTCGTGCCGGTAACACCCTTATACCCGGTAATCTCAATGTACTGTTCCTTGCCGTCGAGTCTGAGAGCCCGGCCGATTCGGCCCGGGACCGAACCGGTCTCAAAGGACAAGCTTCCCATGAGCTCTCCTTCCCGATTATGACCGGAAGAATCTACTGCGATTTTACCGGATTCCTCGTCAAGCTTCCACCAGCCGACAAGGTTTGGATCCTTGTCAAGGTCGACCTTTTCGGCCTTATCCTCTGAGGGGAGACTTTGCGCGGTCAGGAGGGAAATGTTAATGAGAAGGGCCGACATGAAAATAACACAGAATAATCCATCCAGATTTCTTTTCATGATAATATTCCTAGAGGAAGTCCATCCAAATTTTTGTGGAAATATTTGTCCGTACTCAAATCAATCCTACTAGAAAATAACATTTTTTTAAGCTTATTTGATCCTAGCTAAATCTCTTCTCTAATTCAAGCGTATCTTGTCATACTCCAGGTTTATCTCAATAATTGGATGGAAAGAGCCCTAGTTCATTCCATTTCTGGAGAAATCTGTTCGAGGATAAATCACAAAGATGTATCAGTGAGTGCTCTACAAGCTTTTGATTTAGCTGAAGCAGAAAAATCTATCAGCAACACTCCCTCATTAAAATTCGATTCCGACAAGAGTAGAAATTATTTTTATATTCCTTATAATCAAAAACAGGGATCATAACGTATGAGAAATTCTATCCTGGCTTTTGTTCTGATGGTAGGACTCATTACTTTAACAGGCTGTACACAAAAAAAAGTAAATATTTCAGATTCCAGCCCGGAATCCCCGACAAATAAAGAACCGCCCTTGCTGCTTGAGGATGAACCTTTGCTTCTTGAGGACAATCCTGATGAATTATCAGTGGACAGCATGCCGGTGAACAGCCGCTGTATTGTGTGCCACATGAACTACACAGAGGAGGATATTGCCGTTACTCATGCCCGGATCAACATCGGCTGTGCACATTGCCATGGCGAAAGTGATGCCCACATTGACGATGAATCCTGGTCCTGGGGCGGAAAAGGAACACCTCCTGACATTATGTATACGCCGGAGAAAATTAATCCTTTCTGCATGGGATGTCATCCTAAGGATGAAATCAATACCGAAAGACACAGAGACGTGTTATCCGGTAAAGAACCGAAACCCAAAACCTGTACAGACTGTCACGGTGATCACCGCCTGTCACGCAGACAGGTAAAATGGAAGAAAATTGAAAAGGTGATATAATGCAGACAGTGCATTGAGGAGGACAGCATTGATCTCTACATATACAGCTAAATATGTGAAAACGAAGTCGGGCTATATGGGGCAATTAGTGGAGTGGCCAGAAGTCGTAACTGAAGGTAAAACCCTTGAGGAATGTAGAAATATGCTCCAAGATGCCTTGCAAGAAATGATCCTTGCCTATAAGCAACAAAACCGAGAAATTCCTAAAGGTGGCGCTCTTCTCGAACAAATCCCAGCTGAAATCTGAACCTTATGTCTGTCAAGCGTAGGGATCTAATCCGACATCTAGAAGCCAATGGATTCTATCTACTCTGAGAAGGAAGGAATCATTCCATATACACCAACGATGTAAAGACGATTCCCGTGAAACGACATAAAACCTTGGACAGAATCACTGCAAACGAAATATGTAAACAATCGGGCTTAAAACCAATTTTCTAGAAATCCAGTTCCAGACTCTCAGTGTTGCGCTAATGGTGATTCACGTATTTCTATTTCTCGATTCGTTCAAGCGAGAGCAACGTGTGGATCATGGATCTGATATTGCAATAATATACTTTGAAGTATTGTGACCTGCCCCCCTTCAATGTGCGACCTCCCCCTAGAAGCAAAGTCAAGTCTATTTTGATAGTGCTGCTTCTGATCGATATAATGGCATTCTCTTTGTTTGTCTACTTTCCCCCCCAATATCCCTTGTTTCAGGATTCTCACCCGGGAGGCTATGGTATTCAGAAAACCAGGTTCAGGTAATAAAATCGGTATAAAATTTTTGGTTTGCTCTCAGGGCTGTAACGGCGGGATTGAAGAAAAACTTGCGTTTAACGGTTTGCAGCAAAAAGAGCCTTTGCAATCCCATGATCTTGGAAGAAAACCCTCCTCCCGTATGCTGGTATAGATCTTGCTTTCTGTCCCAACTGCCCGTAGCAACGTAATGCTGCTGGTTAAGGACATCCTTTTCAGGGATCATACGCTCCACGAAGGGCCGCAACCAACGCCCGCGTTTCTCCCACATTGGACGGCGCAATAATCGCCCCTCCTTCACCATCGCCTCAAAAACATCCTCCAACTCGGGATGCCGGACAAAGACACTGTTATATCCATACTCTTTCAAAGATCGTTCCGAAGCCGTCACCCCGATGCTGACATCCGCCTCCTTGCAGACTATAAAGCTGGGACACGCACTGCAGCCTAAAACCAGCACTTCATCCAAAAAGTCGCCGTACCTCAAAGGATGGACCGTGTGGTCATCCGTCATGATGACATCCGAGGCAAACCAGAAAAAATCCTTGCCTTCATCCAGAAGGCGATAAAGAGACTTCTTGGATGTTTCCGCAAATTTGATCACAGATTTTTCATCGATGCCGAATTTTGCATAAATCGAATCAATGGCCCCGTTTTTCAAGTTAGCCCAACAATTGATGCCGATCAGGTAGCGCAGATTCCGGATATAGGGCTCGACCTGCTTGACCAGAGGTTTGAAAAGCTCACGCAGATGGGAATCCCCACATATCGCCTGAAGTTTACGGAGGGCCTCCGTATGACAAGAAAGGGCGACGACCGCATAGCTGCCGTAGCCTGCCACGCGCTCCAATTCATGCAAAATCGGTGTGATGTGCTGTTTGGAATGCTGGCCGGCCAATGTATCCTCAGGGGATTTAGAGATAATGACCTTGGCATGATGACAGATGAAGCTCTCCTGATGTTCGCTCCCAACATGTAAAACAGCATCGATATATCCTCTTTCCAGGAGGAAATGAATGAGGGCCGTAGCTGTCCCCCCATTCGTTGCCCCCTCGTATATGACAGGATCGAGAGAACGGGCCGTGAATCTATCCCGCGTTCTCCCCACGCGTTTTTCCAGCAACGACCGCTCTTCCCCATACCACCGTTCTTTTATGGCTGCGGCCGGAACGAAACTGCGCGGACATCCCAGATAGCACAATCCGCAATCTGTACAATGTCCTGTCAGGGTTGGTACGGTATCGATCATTTCAATGGCATTTTCCGGGCAGAGACTTGCGCATAAGCCACAGTGCGAGCATACGAAATCGATGATCCGCTTAAGACTTGTAAATCCCTCTTTGGCCGCTTCCAAATGAGGGTGATAGGCGTCGTTATTCATGATCTAGAATCCCAACTCAAAACCCAGGCGCATGGACATGGGCGGGTGAAAACGGGTGGCCAATCCATAGTTGGGATTGGGATTGATTTGATTTCCCAAAGGATCCTGGTTGAAATACCGAACCTGATCATAATTGACTGGAGAGCGTTTGCTCCCAATATGGAAGATATCGAGGACCAAGCGTGTGCTGGTCAATTGCGGCAGCACCTGGGCAAAGTCATAGGTCAACCGAAAGTTGAGGTCGAAGATAGCAGGGGTGCGACCTGCTGATCCTCGCTTCACCAACAGTTTTCTCCAGGGTTCGACCGGATATAATCCTCCGAATTCGCTCAAGGGGGTGCCGCTCTGCCAGACGACAAAGGCACCCGCGCTCAACCCGAAGCGAAAATGGTACCAGCCGGAAAGCTTGAAAACATGAGTGCGGTCATTGGGCAAAAGTCCCTGAAACTCGGGGAGATAATTGACAATGGCATCCAGTTTATTAAAGAAAAAATCGGCATTGGGCCTCTTTTGGTTCCGGTCGGCATTAAACAGGCCGGGATAGTTGCCCTTATTACGCGAGTAGACATAAGACGTGAAAAAGTTGAAAGGCCCCGGCCTGTAGTTCTGTGAAGTAATCTCCAGGGCCGCATACTGCCGTCGGATGTCCCTCCATATATGACAATGTCATATCGATCCTTTTGAGAGCATTGGGCTAGCAGTATGATGCCAAAAAGAGCGAGAGCTGATTTCTTCATCGATTTGACTCTCCTTGTTTGATGGGCAAAGAATCTATTCCTGATCAATGCACTCTGGATTTAACATAGGCAAAAGTTGTATTTGTTACAAGGCGAAAAAGGATTCCACGTCTTGACAAGATTCCAATTTGGAATTATAATGGATGCAATTAAATTCCTTTAAGGATGTGTTATGGCTACACTGACCATTAAAAACATTCCGATGGATGTCTATGAGAGGTTGAAACGCCTCGCCAAAGCCAACCGCAGGAGCATCAACCAGGAAGTTATCGCTGTCATCGAACGAGCACTCGAAACGCCTCCGATCAATGTCGATTCCACGCTGGAGCGGACGCGGAAGATACGCGAACTGACGGCCCAATATAGTCCTAGGGAAGAAGAGCTCGAACAGTGGAAGAATGAAGGCCGAAAATGATCGTCGTGGACTCAAATATCATCATTCATGTCCACGTCCAGAGCGAAAGTACTGCTCTGGCTCTTAAAGCCCTTCAAAAAGAACCGCACTGGGTAGCAACTCCGCTTTGGCAGAGCGAGTTTTGCAATGTCATGGCAGGATATATCCGCCGCCGGATTTTGAAGCTTGAAGATGCCAAACGGATTGTGAAATCCGCCTTGAAAACCATGGAGGGAAGGGAAATCCTTCCGCCTTCCGATATAGTGTTGGATTTATTAGCTGCCAGCGACTGCTCAGCCTACGACTGCGAGTATGTTGCTCTGGCCAGACATCTCAATGTGAAGTTTGTGACCTGTAACAACAAAATACTACGAAGTTTCCCCGAAACAGCGGTAGAACTCGGCGCCTTCGCTGGTTCTCTATAAAATAGCTCACTATCAAATAAATAAACAAAAATCAGGATTAATGAATTGAAAAAAGTGATTGCATTCTCAATATTTCTTATTTGTTTTCTCGCCTGTAATAGTCAGAACGATAAATATAGAAATCCAATAGATGGATCAGAAATCAAGAGAACAATAGTAGATATCAGAGGGAATCAGTTTTTTATTGATGAAGAAATTACATATAAGGGCAGATTCTGGAAGGGGAATAAAATTGAAGGGCTTTTATTAAACTCACGAATGGTTCAGGGAATTTTTGACGACTATAATGAAGAAACCAGGAAAAAATGGAAGTATCCTGACACTCAAAAATGGGATCCTGACAGAAATACGTCTGAGTTTGTAGATGCCATGGTTGATTGGAGATCACATGGCCTGCTGGCGTTTACGCTTAACCTTCAGGGAGGGAGTCCAATGGGTTATGGCAATCAGGGCTGGTACAATTCATCATATACTAAAAAGGGTGAGCTTCGTTCTGAGTATATTGACCGTTTGACGAAAATTCTGGACAAAGCGGATGAAATTGGAATGGTGGTGATCCTCGGTTATTTCTATTTCGGGCAGGATCAAAATCTTGAAAATGAAGATGCGGTGGTAACAGCGACTCGCAATATTACGAATTGGATTTTGGATAAGGGCTACAAGAATATCCTTGTCGAAATAAACAATGAATGTGATGTCGATGCCTATGATCATGAAATTTTAATGCCTCAAAGGGTTCATGAACTCATTGAACTTGTCAAAAGCATGGAGAGGGATGGATACAGCCTTTTTACCGGGACAAGTTTCGGAGGAAACGCTATCCCGATCCTTAATGTTGTGGATGTTTCGGATTTTATACTCATTCATGGAAATGGAGTCGGCGATCCGGCAAGAATAACAGAAATGATTCAACAGACACGCGACTTGGCGACTTATAAAGAAATGCCGATTTTATTCAATGAAGACGATCATTATGAATTTGATAAGGAAAGCAATAACATGGTTGCCGCAATCTGTTCATACGCTTCATGGGGTTTTTTTGATTATAGACGGGAAGGCGAAAAATATAATGATGGATTCCAGTCGGTGCCGGTCGACTGGAAGATTTCGTCAGATAGAAAAAGGGCGTTTTTCAATAAAGTGAAAGAGATTACCGGCATGATCTAAGAGGGTTTTCAACGGACAGACTTCATTTCGAATAGATATAATCGCTCTTCGTTTTTCATTCTGGTATACTCGTACGAAACCGAAAAAAGCATGAGAGGAATCATGTACAGATCAAGATTTCTACTTATATTATTCCTGATGGTATCTTTTGTTTCATTTGCCGCAGATAATAATAGTTGGCCGTGTTTTCATGGGCCGAAGCGAGACAATCTGTCGACCGAGACCGGGCTCTTGAAGGAATGGCCTGAAGGAGGCCCAAAATTGCTTTGGACCGCCACGGGTATCGGCCACGGATACAGCACCGTTTCCATAGCGGATGACCGCATATTTACGGCTGGGACCATCGACAAACAAACCTACGTAATGGCCCTGGATATGTCGGGCAAGAAGCTGTGGACAAAGCTCAACGGGCGGTCCTGGGAAGCTGCCGAATACCAAACCTGGGCAGTGCCCTATTCCGGATCACGGGGGACACCGACTGTTGACGGCGACACGGTTTACCACGTCTCCGATCTGGGACAGCTCACAGCGTTTGAAGTCCGGACGGGCGACGAAAAGTGGCACATCAATATTATGGAGATATTCAAAGCTGAGCGACCAGAATACGGATACAGTGAATCCGTGCTGATTCATGGAAATGCTCTTATCTGTTGTCCGGCTGGTGAGGAGGGCTATATCGTTTCTCTGGACAAAGGTACGGGCCGCACATTGTGGGCCAACACCGACATTAAGGATGCCGTCGGGAACTGCTCGGTCGTTCCAGCAAAAATCGGTGACTCTCAGCAGCTCATCACTCTTAGTGCATCCCGCATCTTGAGCTTTGATCCGGATGACGGACATCTGTTCTGGGAATACCCGTTCGCCAACGATCGGGAAAACAATATCGCCGATGTCGTCATTAACGACAACCTGGTCTATGCCTCTACCGGCTACGGCAAAGGCTGCATTTTGCTGCGACCAAAACGAAAGGCGGATGGAAGCTATTCCGTCGAACGAGAATGGGAGAGTGAGCTTTTAGACAATCATCACGGAGGAGTTATCCTTGTGGATGGATATCTTTACGGTGCCGGCTCTGAGGCCCGCGGCTGGTTCTGCCTGGATTTTTTAACCGGCACCCCAAAATGGCAAATCCGCGGCAAGGGATCTCTAACCTATGCAGACGGGCATCTTTACTGTCTTGACGAAAGAGGAACGATGTCACTCGTCAGAGCGACTCCCGAGAAGTGGTACCAGGTCGGCTCGTTCCAGGTACCGGAGGGAAGTAAGGGCCTCCACTGGGCTCACCCCGTTGTTTGCGGCGGCCGACTCTATGTCCGGCATTCCGATGAAATCTATGCCTACGACATCCGGATAGACTGATTTCAGGATTCTTTACCCTTCACCCGCAAGAAAGGTATAGGCCGGTACAACCGTTAAGAATTTTCTGCGTTTCATTGGATTTTTCCTTTAAATATATTTTTGCCAGCACTTGCTAACTGCATTATAGTATAGGACAGCCCGATCCTACACTCAAGCTGCGTACGATTGAAGAGTTTGCGTCCGGCCTACACTGATTGTATATCTTTGCTGTCAGCGTGGAGATAGCTTTCCGTGGTCTTGCTCCAGGCTATATATCCTGCCTGCCTCCGTGTCGAACTCACTAACAGATTCGCTTATTGCTCTGACCGGGATGACCTTCCTCCCGGACTTGACTGTGATCGAGGCGTCGCTTCGTATTCGGCATTTATTCCCATAGAGGGAACGTATCTCAGCTTTCTTCCAGTGATTTTCTTCCCAGGATATATCGACCTCGAACCCTCCCCGGGCCCGAAGCCCACGCACGTGACCCGAATGCCATGTTTCCGGCAGCGCCGGGAGTAGTTTTATTTCTCCGCGGTGGCTCTGCAGCAGCATTTCGGCCATGGTAGCGGTGATGCCGAAATTGACATCGATCTGGTGCGAGCTTCCTCCACAGCAGTACAAGACTCCGCGTTTGCTGTTACCGATTATATTGTGGAGCAGAGCATATGCCTCGTTGCCCTCATTCAGCCTGGCCCAACAAAATGAAAACAAGGCGCCGGACCAGCCTTCGGGTGGAGTACCTGAGAGGCGGCGTTCCAGCGAGACCCGGGCGGCCTGCGCCAGCTCCGGAGTGTGTTCGGCTGTGATCTGGCCGCTGGAAAACAGGGCGTATTGGTGAGAGACCGCGGAATGGCCGCTGTTCACCCGGGCTTCCTTATAATCCTCCAGCCATTCCTGAAGCTGGCCGTGTTTCCCGATCTGTAAGGGAGGGATATTGTCCAGGACATACTGCCATTCTTTTCGCTTATCCTGATCCATGCCCAGTATCCGGCTTGCCTCGATCAGGTTGGTAAAGACTTCATGGATAAGCTCGAAATCCATGGTCGAGCCGATAACCAGGGTGACGGGTCCGGGTTGGCCGTCTATAAAATTCTCCGGCGATTGTGACGGTACGGTCACCAATTTTCCGTAATGCGGGCTGTCCTTGCGCGGATCCTCGATCAGGTAATCCCGGTAAAAAAGCCCGATTTCTTTATACAGGGGATAAACCCTGTTTTTCAGGAATTCCCGGTCGCGGGAATACTCCCACCGCATCCAGAAATGATGGGCCAGCCAGGCCGCCGCTCCGGTCCACTCCGACCACTTGGTCTCGGTCTTCAGACACTTACATGAGGGATCGCCGGTAATCGGGATGTAGATACCCCGGCAGTCATACAGATTCCGGGCGGCGATCCGGGCGGCC
>Ga0180437_10000767_pt1 | contig 58880 bp, 58 predicted proteins | sample SS_ome_4_FD_132410 | JGI IMG/M metagenome (GOLD analysis project Ga0180437, IMG submission 132410) | Hypersaline lake sediment archaeal communities from the Salton Sea, California, USA - SS_3_D_1 metaG | ecosystem: Environmental > Aquatic > Non-marine Saline and Alkaline > Hypersaline >...
ATCGTTTGGGCAGCGGGCAAAATTAGGGCGGCAGGGGGGTAATTTTGCACGCTGGGGCCCCGAACGATTTTGCTCGGTCCTGCGAACCTTGGTTGATCCACAACCTTTGGGACGTTAATAAAAAATAACAGGCTGTTGGGTTTTCCTGAGCCGTTGCCCTGACAATCAGCCGTTCCCTTTCACTGCCGACAGGAAGGCCTCGATGTTCTCCGTCGGAACGCCCGGCGCCATGCCGCCGCCGCATGATAGCATGATGCGGCTTCTGTCACTCAGCGATTCGAGTGTCTTGGTGACGGTTTTTCGCACCTTCTCGGCAGTTCCCTCGGCGAGGACGTCACGCGGCGGGATATTGCCCAGCAGCGTCACGGAATTTTCCGTTAGCTTTTTCATCTGCTCGAGGCTGTGCTCGAAGCTGAAGTTGAAAAGGTTCACGCCCATTTGTGGTAGATACGGCGCGCAAACAAGACCGGCTGCGTCGTTGTGCAGAAATTTCACCGTGACCTCAAGCGCCTGGAATATCCGTGAAAGATAGGGCAGGGCCGTTTCCCTGAAATCCTGCTCTCCGATAAATCCGACAATGTCGTCGAGGATAAATATGCCGTCAATTGAGTCGAACTTGCTCTTCTGCAAACCGAGCCAGTCGACAATGAAATCCGTCACAATACCCAGCAGCTTCTGCGTCCGCTCGGGGTCGGTGCGAATCGCCATTAGAAATTCCGTACTTCCCAGAAGAAACGCGGCTATGTTCAGAGGTCCCCGCGAGACAGCAAACCTGATAGCGTGTCCTGCTTGTTCGATCCGCCCGCGATAATGCTCCAGACGATTAAGCACAAATGGCGTCAAGCCGTCGGTTGCCGGCTCGGCTCTGCCCAGTGAATCGACATCCGCAATGCTCGAAAATATCTTTTCTGCGAAAGGAAGCTCATCGTCCGACCATCGACACTTCGTGCCGAAAGCCGAAGGCTCCGTGCACATACCGAATTCCGCCCAGAAGCCCGGCAGAAACATAACATCGGGAAAACCGCGGACGGCTTTGAAATTGGCCTCGAACCACATCCGCTCGCTTGAAAAGTAATCCATCAGAGAGATTCCGGCCCAGCGTGGAAGCCAGGGACTATCGATGATAAACCCCACAGGCAGCGGCTCGAATACTTCACCACCGATCACAGCCAGCAATTTGGCCCATTGCCCGTCCGTCATTGCGTTACTGCTTGCCTTTTCTGTTTGCGAACGATATGTGCGACCACAGCCAGCCCGACGTACGCGGCGACCGCGGCGACACCGTACCAACCGGAACCGAACCTTTTCTCTGTTACGGACCACACAGCGTACGGACAAGCAAGCAGGACAGTACCGGTGGCAACTATCATCAGCACGTTCCACACAACCCGCCGGCCGCCTCGGGGCATACAATCGCCCAAAAGTCTCTTCTGGTTCATGAGCAGCAGGAACGCAAGATACGCAATCGGGATTAGTGTGAACGCGAACACTGATGTCGGAACCGCCAGCCACATCTTGGCGTCTTTCCAGAACAGTGGCCCAAGGGCGCCAACGGAAACCATCAGCGCGCCGACTCGCTGCGTCCAGCCTCTGGGCGGCCTGCCGAGCAACTCGCAAAAACAAAGGCCGTTAATTGTCATCAGCATTGTTGCGGCGCTCATTGCCATCCCCATTACACCGAGGCCGAACAGATATTGCGTCAGACCCCTTTTCCCGCCCTTGCCAAACAGAGGCGCCAGCGTGTCGGCGAGGTTAAAGGCGTCGCGCTTGACGAGCGTCGCAGCCATCTTTTTGTCTGCGTAGGGCAGCGCCTTCACTCGCTCGGTCCGTTCGGCCCTGGACAACCCTGCAAATTCTTCAATCCCGATTTCAGATTTCAGACGCTGTGCAAGCAGACCGTTATATCGGCCAACGAGCTCTTCGTCCGCATCCGCCCTTTGTACTTCGCTGAGCAGTGCCTTTTCCGGGACGGCGTGGAACTGGGATGCCGAAGCAATGACCACACAGCCGGTTGCAATAATAAATGGTATGAACAATCCCGTCGATAAATCAAAAACCGCCAGACCGCGAAAGTCTTTGTCCCATCCCTTGCGCAACATCGAGTAGGGTAGCAGAAACGTCATGTTGATGCCGACCGCCGTGGCTGCTGCGCTTATCATAACGTCGCGCTGCTGGCCGACAATCAGAGATGTCCAGAACCCTTGAAAACTGGGGTCGACCTCGGCGATTAACTTCATAATCTCGGCGGTGGGCCTGTACAACAGGCGAAGGTCCGGCACCAGACCTCGTAAAATCCGGGTCCAATCCAGACCGCCGGATTCGACGGGCACCAGACTCAGCTTGACTACAACGCCGAAAAAGCACAGCACAATCATACTAACTACTGCTTTTATGATGAATTCAAATACTTTCACGCCCCTTCCGCCGGCGCCGTAAAAAAACGTTACTGTAATGCAGACCGCCAGAAAACAGCAGCCAACCAGTATCTTGCCCCACGGGTCCGGCATCACTTCAGGGCCGACCAGCCTGGGAAATAGATTTTGCTGAATCGCTGCTGTTCCCAGCGCAAATTGCGGAAGAGACCACACCAGGTTTGCGACCATCGAGGCAAGCAGCCAGCCCCAGGCAAGCACCGGATTGACATGTTCGCTTATGGCACGAAGCGGACGCTCTCCCGTAGAAAGTGTTACATACGCAATAGCGCTGAGCATGACGATGCCCAATATCATCGCCAACGGCTGAAGCCACATAAAACTGAAGCCCACCAGCACGCCCAGGTACAGACTCGATGAGAGCGACCCGCCGCCCAGCGTAATTCCGCTTTGAAGCCAGCCGGGCCCGGAAAGCCTTATAAACGTCTTGAAGATTGCTCCCTGCCCTTTTTCTCTCGCGTTCGTTATCATCTGCCGGTCTTTTTCAATGCGCGGATTCATGTGCATCACTTGTGGTTTCCGGGTAGGGGTGCTTTGTTCTGTTTCACCGTTTCCAGGCATGTTTCAACCTCCTGTTTTCGAACGTTTTCTCATACGTCCCTGGACAGAATATATTCTCTCGTTTTCAAAACCACTTCGGGGTCTGCTTCAAACGGCAGACAGCCCGTGCCTATGCAGACTTTGTCCCTATTTTGGGCCAGTTCCAGGACTCTGTCAACCTCCTTGTGAATCGCGTCCATATCGCCCGTCGTTATTATCCACGGGTCCATGTTGATCCTGACCATCACCTCGGGGTGGGCCTTCATCTTACCCATGAAGTCCTGCTGGTTTGTCTCAGACGGGCAGCAGACATACCCTGTCCCCGTATCCAGAATATAATGCAGAATCGGAGTTGTGTTTCCACCCATAACGCAGGGGACAGGATGACCCACAACGGCGGCTGCACCTTCGATGATTTTTTTCAACGCCGGAAGCTCAATCTCCCCGAAATCACGCGGAGACATCAGCGGTGGAACGGCGGCGGACTCAAAAAACGCGATATCCAGCCCATTGTCGACAATTTCTTTGCAAAAGCCAACCTGTCCCGCCACAAGGTGACAGAGGACCTCCCGCACCAGTTCGCGGTCGGTCGCAATTTCACTGAGCAGACTCTCGAACCCGATTAGATTCGTTGCTACCGAGAATGGCCCGCCCAGCGGTATTCTCACGTCAGCCTCGGGGCACTGCTCGGCTACATGTTTGGCAGCCTCTATTACCATCTGAATGCGCCCGTCGGTTTTAGGGTTGAAAGGCTCAAGCTCCAATATTTCCTTCGCGGAAGGATAGGGGTGTTTCGAAATAGCCGGTATTCCGTTGCCGAGAGGTTTCTCGACGGTGGCGCCGTATGCCTCGGCTTCGAGGTTATAAATATCGATGCCGACGACTACCGGCCGGTGACAGTACAGTTCAAAGGCCTTTATGTTCCCCGCTGCCAGGAGTTCTGCGCTTCTTGAGACTTCCCACGGGCTCTTGTTGACAACTCGGGCTGCATGTTCATATATCGAGGGCGAAAATTCCACTCAACTTCCATCCTTTCAAACTCTGCGTATTCGTGGCCAAAGCTGCGGCAGGCTCAAGGTATCGAAACTACCAGAAACATCGTTCGCAGCCCCGATCGGCAAAATTTCCCCCCTCATGTCCCAAATTCCGCCGCCCACCGGACGATTTTTCTCTCAGTGCGTCAGCCGGCACTTCAAATCATGACAATCAGCAGAAACCCTTGTAGCGTTAATATTTCAGCAATGCAAGCATAACCGCCACACAGGCGGCACATATTCCCGTGGCGACGACAATACCGACCCACGATTGGCGGCTCGGCTTTAAAATGAAAAGCCCACCGGCTGTTATCAAACGTTTGGCCGGCGGTACGGCCTCATCGAGGCTCAAAGCCAACTTTTCCTCCTGACCGACCGGCACATAAATCTTTGTAAAGAATTTTTCGATTACTCTCTTCTCCGGCGCGGGTGTCGAAAGGCTGCCCAATATGCCGCCCGCGAGACCGGTGACAAGGGGCAGCACATCCGCCAAATAGGCCGGTATTAAAACGACGGCTTTTTGTTGGTTGAAATGAATGAATACGTAAACCGCAACTGCCGGCACAACACAGCCAAACACGCCGCCGGTGTTCATTCGCCTCCAGACAATCCCCAAAGCGACCGCTATTCCAATAAAGCTCAATATTCGGAAATACGCAACAATCGATTCGACAAACGACCGTTGCGCTATGATCGCAAACCACAGTGATGCCAGAATAATCAGGACACCGGCCATCCGTGTGATTCTTATCTGCGTTTGCTCGTCGGCATCGGGATTGAAGTACGGCCTGTAGATGCTTTGAGTAAAGAGCCCTGCAACTGTCACCTGCACTGCGTCGCCGGATGACATTGCCGCCGCCATAACGCAGGCCAGCATAAGCCCCTGCGCCGCGGCCGGCAGCACTGAGCGAATACAGTCGCCGAACGCAGCATCGGGATTGATCTTCGAGCCGGTTTTTATCAGATATGCCAACCAGCACAATCCCAAGATCGACCAGCCGATCGTACAAATTCGCTTGAGCATATTTCCGTAGGTGAAGCCCATCCGCCCTTCCCATTCGCTGCGCCCGGCGCCGCAGACGCTTATCAGATGCGGCAGCGCCAGCGCCGTCAGAGGCGCACTGATGCACAACAAAATCACCCGCCACACACTGAAGCCCCCCTGTGAACTGAACAGGTTCAGATACTCGGCGTTCTCGGCTGCTCCGGAAAGCGTCCGGCGCATGCCCGAAAGGCCGCCTACCGCTTCCATCTTCAGAACCGGGCCGATAGCGAGAATCGACAGGATAATAATCATCAGTCCCTGGACCATGTCGGTGCGAACAGCGGCGATGATCCCGCCCCAGTAGCCGTAGAGCATGAATGTGATGGTGGTGACAAAAAGGACACCGTAGAACCACCAGTCGAATTCTTCGCCTGTCGCGATAAAACGCTCACCCATCATGCCCTGGACTGTCCGCGTCGTACCCAGCAGGACCGCGCCGAAGAAAATAGTCATCGCCGCGCCCGAGGTAAAAGTATAAAGCACAGCCGCAGAATTGCTGAAACGCTCGCGGAAGTAATCGGCCATCGTCAGGCATCTCATGCGACGAATCACCGGCGCGATTATCCAGTAAAACGGCGTGCCGAACATCCACATCCATGAAACCCATATCCCCGACGCGCCGGCGGAGACGGTTTTGCTTATGGTCCCGGTCGTGTCACTTGGATTGGTGCCGGCGCCGAAGGCGTGCATAATCATCATCGAAACGCCGAACCTGCGATTGCCCAACAAATAACTCTCGGGATTCTTGATGCCACGCTTGCACAACCAGCCCAACACCAGCATGCCGGCAAAATACAGAGCCAGCACAAGCCAGATTGCATAATGCAAACCAAGAAACTCCATACAAACTCCCAAAGCTGCGCTTCGGAAAAACGTGCGGAAAAAGGCTGCAGCTTGGCGTTTTCCGAAAGATACGGCATCGGCGTCTCAATAAGTCTTGATCGACACTTCAGCGCCTTTTTTCTCTGTCGAGACGTACGCACTGTAAATCGTCGAGATACAGTCGGCACCGAGTCGGCTGTCGCTTTCCACCGGGCCGCCATAGGCAACCGCGCGATAGAACGCCTCGATCTCCTGTGGATAACCCGTAAACCAATCCTCATCCGGAGACGGATTCGACCAGCCCTGCTTCGTGCCGATCTTCTCAACCACGTAGATGTCCCTGAACTTCTCTTCAACGGGGTTGTATGTCTCCATCGCCGTGTTCGGGTTTATGTTGCAGATTGTACGATGATTGTTCGCTGCAACTTCCAGCTCATTGTGAATGCCACCGAGCACAATGTCGGAGGCGATGATGTCGGTGATGGTGCCGTCCTCGAAGATTACGTGCATTATCGAAAAATCGTCGATATCGTAATAATCCGTGCGAATATGTCCCTCGTCTATGAAGTTATTCATCCTTGTCAGCGCATGAACGCGCGCCGAAACGGCGGCAGGTCTGATCGGTTTGCCATTGCGTGCATTGCCCTCGATACGCTTGAGATAGAGCGCCGCGGTCAGAGGGTGACAGCCCTTGCCGATCATTACGCCGCCGCCGGCATATTTCCAGAAACCGTAATACTCGGCATGCGAGCCGGAATGCGATTCCTCCCCGTGCATCCAGAGAATCTGGGCGCCGGTCTTCTCGATAATCTCACGCTCCTTCTGAATCGAAGGCGCGTAGACCCAGTTTTCCGCGTAAAGAATCCTGGCCTTGCTCTTTGCCTCGGCTTCGAATATCCTCTCGATGCTCGCCAATGCATGATCGAGAGCATCCTGTTTTGCAAACGTCTCTCCGTTGAAATCTTCGGAGCCATCGCCAAAATAACCCGTAAGTGGCTTTTCCACGATCGGAAATTTGTCCCTCTCCAGCGCCGCAATCGTAATCGACTCATGCGCCGAAGCCGGCGCGCAAACGTGAACAACGTCAACGCTGTCGAGCAGTTCCTCTAAGCCGTCGAAAGCGCGAATCTGCCGTTGCGACGCATAATCCTGCGCCTGCTCGGTGTCTATCGCATATACGCCTGCGACTTCAACATCGGTGCTGTATACCTTCTTTATCGCCTCAAAATGAAACTTTGCGGAGAATCCCGCGCCGACAATTCCGGTCCGAACGCTTTTCTTGTCCATCAATCATCTCCTGTGTAATTGCTTTTCACAAACGCCATGGGCTTCGCATCGGCCTTGAGAGCATACGGCCGGCCTCTGCGTCGCCGATGATGACTTCTTTTTCGGGGTCCCACCTGATTTTTCGCCCCAGCCGAATGGCAATTTCACTGAGGTGGCTTATCGTGTCTGACCGCACGGCTGCGCCGATCGGGCTGACCGGTTCACTGCGGGTCTTGATACACTCAAGAAAGTTACGCCTATGGTCCAGGCTCTTAGGCAGCTGGATTTCGTTCGGGGCTATGACGGTTCTGAGCAGCACAGGGTCAGAGGCATAAGCCCGGCCGCGGTCGACGTTGAGCCAGCCGTCCGTGCCGATAAACATCGTCCCGTAACCGGCGAATTTTCCGTATTTCTCCAAGACCGGATTAGCTATGTTGTAACTCATAAAGTGCATCTTCACGCCGCTGGCGTAGCGGCACCAGACGTCCCACGCCGTTGCTGTGTTGAACAAACCGTCTATCGGAAATGCGCCGGTTCCTTCGTATTCAACCGGGCTGGTGCCGTCGGAATTGCTGCCCCACTGGGCGATATCCAGGGGATGGGCGCCCCAGCCGGCTATAAAGCCCAACGCGTAATCAGATATCCAGTTCTTTCCGCGCTTGAAACAGCGGTCGGTGTTGAAGGCGGTCTTTGGCGCCGGACCAAGCCAGAGGTCAAAATCGAATCCTTCGGGCACAGGCTCGGGCTTGAGCGAGCCGCCCGGCTGGCCCGCCGCACACCAGACAAGGATAGTCTCGAGCTTTCCGATTCGCCCGTTGCGCACGAGTTCGCAGACGAATCGAAAATCCCGGCCGGAGCGCTGCTGCGTTCCGTACTGAACCACGTTCTTGTATCGCCCGACTGCCTCGCGCAGGGTCTTGTCCCACTCCAGGCTCAGACCCAGCGGTTTTTCCACATATATGTCTTTGCCCGCGCGCGCCGCCGCGAGCGCAATCGGAACATGCCAGTGACATGGCGTAGCTATAACGACCGCATCTATGTCATCACGACAGAGCAGCTCTCGAAAATCGTTGTATCTTGTGCAGCCTTTATACATACCGGTCGGATTTGACTGGCTGTAGTACTCCTCAATGTAATCGGCGCATTTGTCCCGCCGCTGCTTTACGGGATCGCATGTCGCCACGCTCTGGGCAAGCTCCTGCTGAACGAATCCTTTTACGTGGCCTCCTCCCATTCCCCCCACACCGATATGGCCGATAGTGACCCGCTCACTTGCCGCTGGCCGTGCTCCCTTTCCGAAGGCACTTGATGTTATAACGTGCGGAAAACCGAATGCCCCAGCCGCCAGGGCTGCTGAAGCCCTCACAAAATCCCGGCGCGAAAGCCTGTTGACGCCTTCACTTTTTCTGTTTTTCATGCTTGTTTTCAACGTCACTCGAAACCTTCACTACCTGTACTTTGGGCGGCTCGACAAAATCGTTCCAGATGCGCTCGATGTCAGCGGCGTCGATTTTACCGTCATGGGCGTAAAATCGGTATCGAAAAACGTAATTTTTTCCCGGCTCCATTGTCCAGTCGCCAAGCTGCTCCGGTGCGAACCCCAGGAATATTCCGCCCTTCTGCCAAATTCGAAACGGCTCGGGATGGCGAAAATTCTCCGGATGGCTCATAATCATCATGCCCGCAATGCCATTTTTCGTCATGCCGCTCACGTCGCACCATCTGCCTCGTGTGCCGTGTCCGTCCTTGCGCGTCTTGCCCTCCGAGGTCAGGTAATCACTATTTTCATCGGTCCATTGCTCAGTCCCGCGAAAGCCCAGCCCACCATAGCGATATTTCAGAAGATGTAAGGGGCTCTTTGTCGCACAGCGCTGGGTGGAAACAAAGTCCCAGAAGCGGTAACCCTTATCACGGCCCCCGACGTCATACACTCTGACATCCCATGTTTCTTCAAGCACAACTTTTTCGCCCTCCGGCGCGTTAAGTTCTACGTGTTCGTGCTCGGCTATGAACTGCGCATAAACCGTACCGCTTTCGATAGGCCCGAATCCTGCGAACCGAACCGTCCCTTCGCCCTTTTTAAGATTCCAGAAATCGATTTTCCGCCCTTCGAACTCGGTTTCGGTCCAGGGCATCCAGATTCCCATATGATGGACGTGGTCCTGCGGGTGGATCCTGGTGAGCACCGTGCCTTTCGGCGACCAGGCCGGGTGAATGAATGCGCTTCGCGTATAGAGCGGGTCCTCGCCCGCTGGCGGCGGGACTGTTGCGTGGTTATACCGAAGTATCTTCTCATTGTTCGCTTCCAATTCGAGAAAAGACTCGTTTCGATTCACTACCACCCTCGATACCGGCGCCACCAGCAGGTGTTGGGCAGTTCCTTCCTGCAGGTCAACCTCGAGGCCTTGCACCAGCTTCTTACCGGCTGCCAGGATTCTCGAGCCGGTTGTTAGATTGCGAACGCAGTAACTGTCCTGCTCTTTGACGGTAAACCACTCGGGCCACTGGTTGATTCGAGGCCAGTCGAGGGGCATCTTCATGTTCACCTTGTGGCGGGGCGCATCGAACAGGATTTTTCCTTTCCAGGGCTTGGATGCGACGATAGTAATCTTGAGTTCCTCGCCGTCTTGCTCGGCACCAAAAACAACGTCCTGGCGCCACGGGCGAATCGTCACGCCCTTGGTTTTCCACAAGCAGTACATCAATGTTGTCCTCGCGAAATTGCCGTCACCGTGCCAGCCTTCAATTATCCCGTTGGGCTTCTGCATTGCCCACATCAGTTTTATCTCGCTGTCCAGCCAATCCTCAACAGATCGGATGCGCTCACGATTGTAAAGATTAATCGCCCCTTCGATCGAGTCGGCATACTCGTCTGCGAGGACGTCCTTTTTTCCCCACTCGTAGCTCTTATAGTGCTCATTCAGGTTGCCCAGGGCCTTCAGAACAGCCTGTCGATAGCTTTGCGTCCCGTCAACGAGATAAACCGTGTAATAGCCGTTGAGCGTATAACCCCACGTATCAGCAATTCGCGCGCTCAGTATCTCGCCTGTTTTCGGATTAACGGCGCTGCAAAACAGGCCATGCTTGTTTCGGCCCACTTCCAAAATACGGTCCAGCATATGATGAATCGGCTCTCGATATGCCAGCTTCTTCTGTGGCAGGGCGGATTGAACCGCCGCATAGAGCTCGCACAGCCCGGAAACGATTTCGCATCCGTGGTCACGAAGCTTCAGTCTCTCCATGTCGGTGGTGGGATGATGACCGCCCAACAGATAATAATCCCCCAGCCGAATCGCCCAGTCCAGGTACTTTTTGTCGCCGGTCATCCAGTACACGCGCGAAAGCGCCTGGAGCATTTCACCGTTGATTTCAACATCTTCCGATATGATTTTCCCGTATGCGGTTTCAACAGGTGCGTTCTTCCACATCTCGTCGATTATGCCGATCATTCTCTCCGACCAGGGGCTTGCGCCGAGCCACTCGGTAATCGCCAGGAGGCCATCCTTGACGTATTCCGAAGCGCCAAACATTATACGCCCCATTTCCGGCTCTGCGTATCTGAAACCGGACTTCGAGAAGACGTACGTGTCCGGCAGCGCCCCTACGCGCGAGGTCAGCTTTGTCTCGGTGCGAAGCATATCCAGCATCCGCCCTTCCAGAAGCGTCCGATCAATCATTGCCGCAGTGAGCACCATGAACGGATAGTTGTCCGCTGCGCTGTCCTGAGCATTCCAGCATAACTGGTCATTCGGTGCTGTGATTTTTTTCGGAACCAGTCCGGTCTTTGGGTCCGCGTGCCCGAGCCAGCCTGTGACATATTTTTGACATCGCCTAAAACCCTCATTGGCCAGCCGCCCATTTTCGACCGCTTTGCCGAATGCCGAGTCATCTACCGCCGAGATATTAACAAGCTCATAGGCGCGTTCGGTGCCCGCCTCGGTCTTTCCGGAAAGTATCCACCAAAGCCGGCCCTCCCCGCCGCGCTCGATCTGCAAAGGAACAGGGATACGGCACGAATCCTTGATCTCCTCAAGCACCAGAGCCGCATCGGAGTAATCACTTGTCCCGTCGAGCCCGACTGATACGGGTGTGTCGGTACGAGCGTGCTTTCCTGCGTTGACGGTCATCTTTGCAACAGCCTGCCCCGAGGCCAACGATTCCGCCCCCGGTTGGGCCGCCAGAACCAGAAGCACAGCGAACTCAAAGCAAGGCAGTCTCCGCATTTTCGCCATCACGTTACCTTGATCAGGTTTAATGACTTGTCTCACCCAGGCGCCTCAACCATCTATCGGTGATTATACGTTTTCAGGCACCACAAAAGGCTTGCGGTATGGACGGGTAAGGAGCTCGTTCGCCCAGAAGGCCGGCCATTCACCCACGAACTGCTCTTTCTCCGTATCCATCGTCAGCCACGCACCGAGTGTAGTCAGGGCTTTTTTGAGGTCAATCTCATTCGCTGCCATGTGCTGCTCGAAACGCTCAAGCGAATCCATCGCTGCTTTGTTGCCTTGAAGGGCATCTCTGATTTGTCCCTGTGACGCCGCAGCCCCAAGCCTGTACGAAATGTTTGCCATATGACAAAGGCCCGACGAAAGGTGTCCTTCGAGGATATCAGCGTTGAGGTCGCTTACTTTCCGGCTTCGCACGGCCTCGAAGAAGTTGGCCTGGTGCTGGTCGCGTCCGCCTCCGACAAATTGCTTGACCTTGTTATGGTTGTTGTCATATATCCAGCCGCCTCCGCCGCCGCCGGCATAATAGCCGTTCTCGCACTCGATTACTACACCGACACGAACGCCGCGATAATTGTCCATGGCCCCTCGCTCGTTTTCAACCGGTTTTTTATTCGGGAGCCCGCGAACCTCGAATATAAGCGGCGCCGGCTTGTAGTCGAATATGGCAATCTGAGTGTTGGCGGTTTCACCATCGTCATCGTAGCCGAACCTTCCGCCGATGCTCATCACACGCGGAGGGAGCTTGTCCTGCCCTAATGCCCAGCGGCAAAGGTCCATTTCATGAACACCCTGGTTGCCGATATCTCCGTTACCGGTGTCCCAAACCCAGTGCCAGTCATAGTGAAGCTGTTCCCGCATCAGCGGCTTGAGCGGCGCCGGCCCGGTCCATATATTATAGTCTATAGATTCTGGAAGCGCCTGAGGGCCCTTTACTTTGCCGATGCTGGTGCGCCGCTTGTAGCAGAAACCGCGCGCCACGAGAATCTTACCCAGATTTCCTTCATGTATATACTTGAACGCCTCGGCAGGCGCCACGCCTGAACGACTCTGAGTCCCTGTCTGGACAATCCGCCGGTACTTTCGCGCCGCCTCGACCATCTTTCGCCCTTCCCAGATGTTGTGGGAGACCGGCTTTTCCACGTATACATCCTTGCCTGCCTGGCACGCCCATATGGCCAGCAAAGCGTGCCAGTGGTTTGGGGTTGCGGTCACAATTGCGTCGATACTTTCGTCGTCCAACAGCTTGCGGACATCAACATACGTCTTGACCGCCTCATTGCGTTCTTTGAACTGCTTGACCTGGCTGTCTATAACCTCTCTGTCGGCATCGCACAATGCGGCGATTCGTACCCCCGGGTTTTCTCGAAGCATCTCGATATGGTGCCTGCCCTTGCCTCGAAAACCAACAACGCCTACACGGATATCCCCGTTGGCCCCGCGCGCCTTCGAGAATGGCGCCGCCATCGCCGCACCCATTGCGATCGAACTTTTCACAAAATCTCGCCGCGTAATGCTTTTCATAGCCAATCTCCTTTTGCTCTAAACACCAACTGTAAAAATCCAGACAAACAGCATAACCGAAACCACAGGAAATAGCAAGAGCTGAATTCACCGTAACTGTCCCAACGATTGTGGGACTTTTTTCAAAGCTCAAATTGTTGTGGTTTTGCGCCCCAGTAAGCCACAAGCACTTGTGTGCAAAATGCCCGACCACAAAGTTTGGGACAGTTACATTCACCGAACCTCGCAAATTCCCCTTTCTCGCCTGCTCTACCCCCGAAAACCATCCGCAGTCAATCGCACACCACTGATTAATGCTCTGAAATAGAGGGTGGAATATCTTTTGATAAGAAGCGTCTGAGCGGACGAGGGAGGCCTCTATGGAGTGGTGAATGCCCGATGCCGAGGCGCTTAGTAGTGGTTCTGCAGTTGCTGGGCTCTTGTGGCCTGTTTCAGGGTTCTTTTTTCCGAGGTTGTCAGGCTGGTTATCCCGTGGTCATGGACCTTCTTAAGGATTCTATCGACCTCGGCCTGAAGGTCCCGCTCGGTGGCACTTTTTCTCTGCCATGCCCCCGCCTGCATTTTTATTTTCAGCCTTGCACGCCATCTTTCGGAATACACATAAGCGGCGCCTGCGGCCATACCCGCGAGGTGGGCGGCGTCACCACCGGCGTTTGGCCCGCGTGTCAGGAGAGTCAGGATATACATTGCCGTTAGAATCACAGCCGCGACTCTTATCGGCACGGGGAAAAAGAGAAAGATAACCACAAAGCGGGGAAAAAGTATGGCGCAGGCTGCTAGCAAGCCTAATATCGCGCCCGAGGCGCCCACCATCACAGCAGGGTGCAGGAACTTCAGTGCTACAAGCAACATGTAGAACAGGCCGCCCGCCACACCGCAGCCGAGATAAAACTTGAGAAACCTCTTGCCGCCCCAGTGGCGCTCGAGTGTCGGACCTAAAAAGTAGAGACCGAGCATGTTAAGAAGGATATGGGTAACGAAAGGCGCATGAAGAAACTGATAGCTGATCAATCGCCAGAACTGCAGTGCCCGAGGCAACGACGTGGCGTCGAGTTGGAACCATTCGTAGATAAATGCTCCAAGGCGAGTGCTGATTAGCGACACCACGAAGATGGCGATGTTTATTATCAGCAGGTATTTTACAACAACGGTTGGCCTTGGGAACCCGAAGCGCATCTGCGGGGCGTAATGATATTGCGAATTGTAGCTTTCCCTTGTGTAATCTCTGTCATAAAGGCCCATAATATTACCCATTATCCTCTATCGGCGTTCGATTTAGTCCTGTCTGGTCGGCGCCGATTATTATACAATATCGTCAAATTCTAATGAATGTTCTACCGGAAAAAATCGGATGGTCGAATTTGATTTCCTGAAAAGTGAGCTTGAGGGGCTGAAAAAGGCCAACCTCCTGCGGCGGCTTGTTTGCATCGAATCTGCACAGGGCACGACCGTACAGGTCAACGGCCGGGAGAAGATACTTTTTTGCAGCAACAATTATCTCGGGCTGGCGAATGATCCACGGATTCTGCAGGCTGTTTCTGATTCGCTTAAGAAATACGGTCACGGCGCCGGGGCCTCGCGTCTTATCAGCGGTACCATGAGACCTCATGCGGAACTGGAGGACAGATTCCGCCGGTTATTCGGCAAAGAAGCAGCGCTGGTTTTCCCATCCGGCTGGATGGCGAATGAGGCGGTGCTCAGGACGCTTCCACAGAAGGCCGACCTTGTCCTGCTCGATAAGCTGGACCACGCGTCGATTATCGATGCGGCAGGGAGCTGTGCGGCGGAATTCAGGACTTATCGAAGAGGCGGACTCGAAAGGCTTGAGAGGCTTTTAGGTCAGAGCGGTTACGAGCGCAGGTACATTGTCACTGAAAGCATTTTTTCCATGGATGGCGATAGAGCCGATTTGAAAGCCCTTGTTGAGTTGAAAAACAGGTATGGCGCGATTCTGATTGTGGATGAAGCACACGCTTTGGGCTGCCTCGGCGAAAATGGCGCCGGGCTGGCCGAAGAAGTCGGTGTCCTCGACGATGTGAACATTGTGGTCGGTACGCTGAGCAAGGCTCTCGGGTCGGCGGGCGGAGTGGTTGCCGGTAGAAAAGTGGTAATTGATTTTCTAATAAACAAAGGTCGCAGCTTCATATATACGACCGCGCCGACGGTTGCGAATTGTGCGGCGGCGTTTGCGGCCGTTGAATTGCTGGCGACAGAGCCGCAGCGCAGGGCCGCGCTCAGGAAAAACGCCGAATACCTGCGCGCAAAGTTGAAGGCCCTTGGCTTTAACACCGGTAGAAGCAGCAGCCACATCATTCCCGTCATCATCGGTTCTGCCGACGATGCGCTGGAGATTTCGCGCAGACTTCTCGATGAGGGCTTTTTCATTCCGGCGATTCGTCCCCCGACCGTACCGGCTGGTGCGGCGAGGCTGAGGATATCAGTCCAGAGCCAGCACAGCAAAGAGCAGATGGACCGATTATGCTCGGCGCTTGAGCAGTGCGCCGTGTGCCCGAGTTGAACTCATTTGACGGGGTTCCTGATTTGCTTTTAATCCCTCCCTTCGCAGCAATAATGCCGTGGGCTCTGTTGTAGTCTAAAGTTCAAGGTGCTCTTATACCTGTTCGGGAACCTCGTATTCTTTGCGGTAGCTGCGTTTTATCAGTTTGTTGGCGTCGATGTTGTTTATGAACTGCTGGGTATTTGCGTCGAACCACAGCTTTTTGTTGCCGACGCGGTGAGCGATGTTGCCCATGTGTACAGTGGTGCAGCTTGGGTGCAGGATTTCGATGTCGGCGTTCGGTTTTCTGCGGCTCTTGACGCACTCGACAAAGTTTTGCCAGTGCTCGTAATCCGGCACGCGCCCATACATCTGCTCGGCGACCTTGCCGCCGGGCCCGGTTACCTGCCAGCCGCCACCGTGTCTGCCTACCGTCATCATCAGCTCCGAGCCATAAAGCTCGATGCGCGTGGCGTTCTGTGTCCAGTAAGGGAATATGTCGTTACGCCGGATCGTGCCGGTTGTCTTTCGCATGTAGCGCGGATAACCGCTCAGCTCGAACGTCATGACGAAACTGTCAAATTCGTAAGTAACAATCTGGACGTCAGGCACCTCGCCGTCGCTGTCCTTGTGCGCCAGCTTGCCGCCCGAACAGGCAACAGCCGACGGAAAGCCGGGGTCCCCCATGAGCATCAACGCCAGATCGATCTGGTGGATGCCGTCGTCGGCTATGTCACCGCCGGAGAAGTCCCAGAACTTGTGCCAGCCGCTCCGAAACAGGTGCTCGTGGTACGGCCTTGCCGCCGCCGCACCCAGCCATCTGTCCCAGTCGAAATCGACCGGCTTAGGGCCGGAGTCGCCCAGATGGAAGGCGCTGCCGGGTTTGAGGTTGTAAACCTTTACTATTCGGACGTCACCGAGCTTTTCGCTTTTGACGTATTCCAGCGCGGCCTTGTTATACGCGGCGCTTCGGTTCTGTGTGCCGACCTGGAGGATACGTTTGTATTTTCGGGCCGCCTCCATCATTTTCCGGCTTTCCCAGATGTTGTGCGCGTGCGGCTTCTCGACGTATACATCTTTGCCGGCCTGGCAGGCGAGAATCGAAGCCGGGCCGTGCCAGTGGTCGGGTGTGGCGACTACAACGGCGTCGACGTTCTTGTCGTCGAAGACCTGCCGCATGTCCTCGACGAGTGAGGGTTTTCGCTGCTGAACCTCGGAAAGGAACTTTGCCGCTTTTTGCAGCCGCTGCGGGTGCAGGTCGCACAAGTACAGCAGTTCGGCGTCTTTTTCCATGATGCCTCTTGCAACAGATGCGCCTCGGCCCCCGCATCCGATCAATGCGATGTTCACCCGCTCGTTGGCGGCGAGGACCCTTGATGTACCGGCGGCAATCGACAGGGCTGCTGCGCCGGCTGTAGTGCAAATCGATTTATTAAGAAACTCTCGTCTGTTCATTTGTCCCATGGTTTCAGCTCCTCATCTTATTGCTGAACGCGTTCTTACGTCGTCGGTCCTTTTACCGGTTTTATGTAGCATAATCCTCGAAGCAACTGACCAATATATTAATGCGCCCCAGCCGAATTAACAAGCATGAAAGGTTGTGAGCGGCCCCATGACGCGAGGCATTGGACATTTACGGATTTATCTATTGATTCGCTTGCAGAAATTTGTTAGAGAAAACAATGAAAACAACTGTGATTATCGCACCGCATCCGGATTATGCCGAACTTGCAATGGGCGGTACGATTGCGAAGATGATAGCCGCCGGCTGGGACGTCACCATTGTCGATCTAACCAACGGCGAGCCGACGCCTTTCGGCTCCGAACAGGTACGAGCGCAAGAAACGAATAAGGCAAGCAGGATTCTCGGAATAGAGAAGCGCTTGTGCCTCGAGATGCCGAACCGGCGCCTTGAAGCGACGCTTGAGAACCGGCGAAGACTGGCCGAGGCAATAAGACTGTACAAGCCGGAAATGCTCTTCGGCCCTGTTTTGCCTGAGGTCCACCCTGACCACATCGCCGCAGGTGAGCTTGTTGCTGCCGCGCGCTTCGAAGCAAAGTACCACAAAACTGATATGGCGGCCGAAGCGCACTGGACTGCAAAACTATACAGCTACTACTCGACTCACAGACCGACATGCGATAACCCGAATCCGGCTCTACTTGTGGACGTCAGCGATTACTGGGAAAAAAAGATAGCCGCTGTAAGAGCCTATCAAAGCCAGTTGAGAGCAGCCCGTGAATTGAACAAAGTTTCACTGATCGACAAAATCGAAGCCACCTGCCGTTACTTCGGAGCCAGTGTGGGAGTGAAGTACGCCGAGCCGTTCGCCGTGGACAAGCCGATTTGTGTTAAAAACGTAGAATTTTCGGCATTTTTAACTTGAGGGGTTCGGCGCAATTCCACATTTTCTGCATAATTTTGGGTAATACGTTCCGGGAGAACATGGACACCTTTATGAATTTCCCGGACATTCGATGTGAGCCGGAAACACCGTTGGCTCACAAAAAGCCCGGATTTAACTCTCCGGTTTTTAATAGCGGGGGCAGGATTCGAACCTGCGACCTCCGGGTTATGGGCCCGACGAGCTGCCAGACTGCTCTACCCCGCGGTCTTATCATCAATACCATAGTACATACAGGTTTTATTATCAAGAGTGCAAAAAGCAAATCATAAATTTTCGCGAATTTTCCGGGCAGTACCCTGAATTGCACCTTCTTGATATTTCCCGGCGGGCCAGGCTGAAAAAAGACCATCGGCTCTATTGCGACCGATTATGTGAAAATGCACATGCTCCACCAGTTGTCCGGCAGCCCTTCCATTGTTGCAGAGGACGTTATATCCGTCATAGTTCATGGCGACAGCTACAGCTTTGGCAATTCTGCCCAGGACCGACCCGAGGTGCGCCGCGATTTGGCTGGGACAATCATGAAGCCTCTCAAAATGCTGCTTCGGAATCACCAGTGTATGCCCGTTGCTAAGCGGCCCTATATCCAGGAAAGCAAGTATGCTCTTGTCCTCGTAAATCTTTGTGACCGGAACCTGCCCGGCTACCATCTTGCAAAAAATGCAGTCGTCCTTCATTCTGCCTAAGACCTTTGCAGAGTGTTTTAATTGTCCTTGCCTGCTTAATCATTCCCGCTTTCGGACTCACCGGTATCTTCGATATCAGTGGGTTCTTCGCTATGCATAGCAGCGGCTTTGGTGGCAGCGGCCTTTTTTGACTTCTTTTCCAGCGTTTCATCCTCACCTATCAGCTGGAGCAGAACCAATCGACCGTTGTCACCCAGTCTTCTCAGCGACAAACGTATGATTCTCGTATACCCACCCGGCCTTTCGAGATATCGCGGGCCAAGTTCACTGAACAACTTTCCGATTACCGTGCCCTTTCTGACCGGCTTGCCGTCTTCGTAACTTATGATGTCGCGGTTTCCCAACATAGCAATCGCTCGGCGCCTGGCCGATAGCGTGCCTTTCTTGGCCAGTGTAATCAGCTTTTCAGCAAAGGACCTTACTTCCTTGGCCTTCTCAAGCGTTGTTGAGATAGTCTCATGTTCGAAAAGCGACGCAACCAGATTTCGGCGCATAGCCAGCCGATGCTCCCCTGTTCGACTCAACCGACGTCCCGCTACTCTGTGACGCATAAACTCAAATTCCTAATTATTGTTATTACCGTCTTCAAGGGTTATCACGCAGGGCCGCAGGCCGGTTAATCGACCTCGGTCATCCCCAAAGACAGGCCGATATCGGCAAGTTTTCTTCTGACCTCGCGCAGGCTCGTTTTGCCGAAGCTGCGAATCTTCAGCAAATCAGCCTCTGTCATCCTGACCAGTTGCCTGACGGTGTCGATTTTCTCAGACTCAAGGCAATTTCCGGCTCTTACGGACAACTCAAGCTCTTCGACCTTCATATCGAGCGTTTGCGCCAATTCCTCAGCCGCAACCTCTTCGTTCATCGCCATCTCCTCCTCCTCCTCTTCAGCAGCGACCTGTTCGGCGACTATTTCTTCTCCCAGGTCGAAATACTGTACGAACGGATTGATGTGTTTTCGGAGTATCTTTGCGGCCTCAACGAGCGCCATGTCAGGCGTAATCGTGCCATCGGTCCAGATTTCCAGAATCAGCTTGTCATAGTTGGTTCGCTGCCCAACTCGCGTATCCTCGGTCGTGTACCGGACTCTCGTCACCGGCGAGAATACGGTATCAACCAATATGACACCGATTTCCTTGTCGAACCTGTCCATAGCGGCAACTCGTTCCGAAGCCGGCACGTAACCGCGGCCGTTCTCCACCACCATCTCCATCTCGAATTTCACGTCCTTGGTCAAAGTAGCAATTACCGCATCCTTGTTTACCACCTCTATCGCAGGGTCAGCAACAATGTCAGCGGCTGTTACTACACCTGCTTTTTTGACAGAAATCTTCATTATTTTAGGTTCGAAGGCATTGAGGCGAACAATGAGATTCTTCACGTTCAAAATAATCTCGGTAACGTCCTCCATTATTCCCTCAATCGAGGAGAACTCATGCTCGACCCCGGCTATCTTGACCGAGGAGACCGCACTGCCTTCCAGTGACGAAAGCAGCACTCGTCTCAGGCTGTTGCCGATAGTAATCCCGAAGCCTCGCTCGAACGGCTCGATAAAGAATCGACTATACTTCTCGCTGGACACCTTAGTGTCACGCTCGACACGAGTCGGCAACTCCAAACCACGCCATGTAACTCGCATATAGGCCTCCTATAAGTAACAGCTGCCAACCAACACTTTTTTATTGATCAGTAAAATTCCAAAACCACAACCGGCGATCCTTCGGCTACCTCGAACAGAACTCCACAACCAGCTGCTCCTCGACGGGAATCTGAACATCATCTCGCGTGGGCAGCGCAACAACGGTAGCCCGGCCTCTATCACGATCCAACTGCAGCCAGCTCTGAGTCGTAAAGTTGGGGTTGCTTTCTAACTGCGTTTTGATTCTCTTGGCGCTTTTTTCGGACTTCCTGACCGTAATTACATCGCCGATCTTCATAGTATAGTCGCTGAGGTCAACCTTGCGCCCGTTTATATAGATATGTCCGTGGGTAATAAGCTGTCGGGCGTCCTTGCGAGACGATGCGAAATTCAGTTTGTATACGACATTATCAAGTCGCCTCTCCAGCAATTGCAGCAGAATCTCGCCTGTATTACCGCGAGCGCGTTCGGCCTTATGGAAGTATCTCATGAACTGTCGCTCGAAAAGGCCGTAATAACGCTTGACCTTCTGCTTTTCTCTCAACCGAACACCGTATTCGCTCGCTCTGCCCCGACGCCAGCCATGCATGCCCGGCGCCAAATTGCGCTGCTTCTTTTCGACCGGGCATTTGGCGGTTTCACACCTGATGCCTTTGAGCATCAGCTTCATTCCTTCACGACGGCAGTATTTGCAGGATGAACCGAGATAACGTCCCATCTTTTCAGTTCTTCTCCAAAAAAAGTTTTGCGTCTATACTCGTCTTCGCTTCGGTGGACGACACCCGTTATGCGGCAGCGGCGTGACATCCTCGATCGAAGAAACTCTCAGGCCCGCCTGCTGCAGAGCCGATATTGCCGATTCACGACCCGAACCGGGCCCCTTGACTCTGATCTCGACCTCCCGAACACCGTTTCGTTTGGCCGCGTCGGCACACCGCTGCGCGGCCTGCTGCGCGGCAAACGGAGTGCTTTTGCGAGAGCCCTTAAAGCCTACACAACCGGCTGAACCGAAACAAATCGTATCTCCGTTCGGATCGGTAATCGTAATCAGCGTGTTATTGAAGGTCGCCTTAATGTGGACAACGGCCTTTGCAATATTTCTCCTGATTCGGCGCTTTGAACCTTTTGCCATTGCTGAAATAATCCTCGAACAATAAAAGTCTCAGATACGACTAAAGCATCTCTTAACGTGCTTCCTTTACGCTCTTTTTGCCTGCCACGGTCTTTCGCGGCCCTTTTCTCGTACGGGCGTTGCTCTGCGTGCACTGACCCCGCACGGGCAACCCTCTTCTGTGTCGAAGACCTCGGTAGCAGCCTATGTCACGCAGTCGCGCGATATTCTGAGAGACCTGTCTGCGGAGCTGGCCTCCGACTATGTAGTTGCGATCGATAATCTGCGTCACGCGGCTTAGTTCATCTTCCGAAAGTGTGGCGGCTTTTGCGCCGGCGTTGATTTTGGCCTCTTTCAAAATCTGCTTTGAAGTATATTTACCGATGCCATGAATATAGGTCAGCGCAATCCATATCGACTTTTCATTAGGAATATCAACTCCAACTATACGCGGCATATCGTCTCCTTTTTCTCATCCGTCGGTTCAGACCGTTGCCAACGCTCAGCCCTGACGCTGTTTGTGGCGCGGATTGGTGCAAATAACCCGCACTACGCCTTTGCGACGAATAATCTTACAATTCTCACATATGCGTTTTACTGAACTTCTAACCTTCATTTTCCACCAATCTTATTGTCGCTTCTGCAATTTTGGAGCCCGGTTTTTGTGCACCTAATGACGCAGTACTATTCGCCCTCTTTTCAGGTCATAAGGCGACATCTCGACAGTAACCGTGTCGCCCGCCAAAATCCGAATATAATGCATCCGCATCTTCCCTGAAACGTGCGCCAATATCTCGTGGCCGTTCTCCAGCTCCACTCTGAAAACGGCATTCGGCAGAGCTTCGATCACCTTGGCCTGTAACCTTATTGCTTCCTTTTTTGCCATAACTTTTTACTTTACCGTCAACACTTCACAACCGTCTTTGACCACAGCTATCGTATGCTCAAAATGCGCCGAGCATTTACCGTCACCGGTCACAACGGTCCAGCCGTTGGCTAATGTTCGTACGTCATAACGACCGTAGTTAATCATAGGCTCAACCGCCAGAACCATGCCTTCGGCCAAAACGATATCATCAGCAAGCAGTTCCTCGCTGACAAAATTGGGCACTCTTGGTTCTTCGTGCATTTTTTTTCCGATGCCGTGCCCCACGAAGTCCCGTACGACCGAAAAACCCGCCGACTCGGCACATGCCTGCATCTGCGCAGCAATCTGACTCCACCGCACACCCGGCGAGGATTCGGCTATCGCTATGTCGAGAATGCGTTTGGTTACGTCCATAAGCCTGCGATTGTTCCTGGAAACTTCGCCCACCGCAATAGTTACCGCCGCATCCGCACAATAACCTTCCAGCCGAACGCCAAAGTCAACGCTCAGAATATCGCCGTCCTTGAGTCTGACGCTCTCGGAAGGAATCCCGTGCACGACTTGTTCATTCACCGAAGCACAAATAGCGGCTGGGAAAGGCCTGCTCGCATATGGGCTGCGAACACCCTCGAAAAGGGCCTCTGCGCTCGCGTCTCTGGTCATCTGCAAAGCTACCCTGTTCAACCGACCGGTTGTTATGCCCGGCTCGGCAATATCTTCCAGTTTTGAAAGAACGCCGGCTACAACAGCACCCGCTCTGCGGATCAACTCAATCTCTCTTCGGCTGCGAAGTGTTATAGCCATTAAATCAACTAACTTCTATCATCCCTGAACTGACGCACAAACGTCCAACTTCTCGAATATCGAGGTCTCTATCTCGTCGATGTTTTTATCGGCGTCAATATCATAAACGGTACTATTCTTTTTATAGTAATCCACCACCGGCCGAGTCTGCCGGTGGTATGTCTTCAGTCTGTTCATCACGACTTCAAAACTGTCGTCCGGTCTCTGGACCAGATTGGCGCCATCGTGGTCACATTTTCCTTCAACCTTAGGTTTCAAATTCTCAATATGGTAAACAGCCCCACATTCAGGGCAGCTTCTTCTGCCCGTGATCCTGCGGGCTACAATTTCATCGTCCACCTCCAGGTTCAAAACCACGTCTATCTTCTGGCCGCTATCTGCCAGAGTCTTATCAAGCTGCTCAGCCTGCTTTGCAGTCCTGGGGAAACCGTCCAGTACGTATCCGCCCGCTGGAGCCTTGCTTATCGCCACCGTCATCATTTCAACAATCAGCTCGTCGGGGACCAACTCGCCTGAATCCATATAACTTTGGGCCTTCCTGCCGAGTTCGGTGCCGTCGGCTCTTTCCTGACGCAGAATATCGCCGCTGGACAGGTGGACCAATCCGTATTGCGCAACGATTCGCTTGCACTGCGTGCCTTTGCCTGCCCCCGGTGCACCTAATAGAACTACCCTCATCTATACGCTCCCTTAATCCTGCCTGTTTCGCTAAAGCCCTCATAGCTTCGCATCAACAAATTGGCCTCAATCCTCTGGACCAGGTCCAGCGAGACACTAACGACTATCAACAAGCCGGTACCACCCAAAAACGTCGCGACCACCCAATCAACGCCCAACAGAATGGTTACGATTGTGGGAACAATGGCAATTATGGCCAGAAACGAGGCGCCGAAATAAGTGATTCTCGTCATCACCGTCTCGAGGTACTCGGCGGTCCGCCGACCGGGGCGCAAGCCCGGAATGAAGCTGCCCGAGTCCCGAAGGTTCTTGGCCATTTCCTTCGGCTGAAACTGCACCGTCGTCCAAAAATATGCAAATAGGAATATCAGCAGCATATATAGAACGTTATAAGTGTAAGCATCAACTCTCAGCGCGTTGTTAATAGCCGTGAGAACATCCGAATTTGGGAATCTATCTGCCAATTGCTTGATTATCACCGGTGGGAACATCATGAAGCTAGACGCGAAAATAATCGGCATCACGCCACCGTGATTGACGCGAAGGGGCAGATAATGCCTGCCGCCGCCATATATCCTTCGGCCTCGCATTTGCCTTGCCTGCTGAATCGGTATCCTCCTCTGACCTTGAGTGATCAGGATAGCGCCGGCGACGACGAAAAGAAATGCCGCTACAAGGAACAATATCTCTCCGGGGCCCAATGCCCCGGTTGCCTTGGTAAGTTTGAAATCGACGTTCTGCATCAGTCTTTGAATCGCCCACGGCATCCTTGATACAATCCCCGCCATAATGATCAGGCTGATACCGTTGCCTATGCCGTATTCGTCTATCTGCTCGCCGAGCCACATCAAGAATATAGTACCCGCAGTCATGCCGACAATGCCCATAATCAATGCTTGGGTCTGCATGCCGGCGTAGGTCAAACCCCCGCCGCCTAATAGTTTCATGAACATCATCGATTGAATTACACATATCAGCACCGTAAGGTACCGTGTGTACTCCTGTATCTTCTTGTAGCCTGTTCGCCCCTCCTGCCGTAGTTTCTTCAAGGCCGGAACAACCTCTCCGAGCAGCATGAGTATAATCGAGGAGGTAATATAAGGCATAATCCCCAGACCGAAAAGGCTGGAACGGCTCAACGTGCCGCCCGTAAATATCTGCATCATCTCAGTTGCACGGCCTATAGGGCTGTCCTCCTGTCTGCCCCCTGCGATTTTTTCGACCTCGCTCTGATCAAAACACGGGACCGGGATATGAAAACCGATCCTGTATATTATCAACAATGCTATCGTAAAGAGGATCTTGTTCCGCAGGTCAGGGATCTTGAATATGTTTATTACTGTCCCAAGCATTTTGCAATCTTCCGCTAACTTATCACTTCACGGTATTCAAAACCATTATTATATCACTTTAGCCGAGCCGCCGCATCCTGTTATCTTCTCCTCGGCGGACCTGCTGAACCTATGTGCGCTGACTTCAAGCCTCTTGGTTAAATCACCGTCGCCGAGAATCTTCACCCTCCGCGCGCGGCTGTCAATCAGTCCGGCATCAGACAACTGGTCGACGCCGATTATCGCACCGTCTTCAAATCGTTCCAGTTGTGAGACATTGATGATCTTATAGCGGCGCGCAAATTTGTAATTACTAAAGCCCCGTTTCGGAAGTCTTCGGAACAAGGGCATCTGGCCGCCCTCAAAAAGCGACATCGAGGTTGCACCGGACCTGCTGCCTGCTCCTTTATGACCCCGACCGCAGGTCTTGCCGCGCCCTGAACCGGTACCCCTGCCAATGCGCCTGCGCGCCTTGTATTTACCGGCTACCGAAGTTATTTCATAATTCAGCATCTAAACTATCACCACCTTTTCACAGTCTGCACTTCCACACCCCGAAGGGCTTCGACCGTCTCCCTGCTGCGCAGTTTTAACAGGCCGTCCAGCGTGGCCTTTACGACGTTTTTCGCCGATGTGCTTCCAAAAACTTTCGTAAGAACATCCTGCACACCGGCATACTCAAGAACCGCACGCGCCCCGGAGCCGGCGATAACACCCGTACCCGGACTCGCGGGAACAAGCGTTATCTTCGTCGCCCTGTACTTGCCGGTTACCTGGTGGGGGATTGTTCGCTCCAGCAGAGCTATCTTGTTTAATGATTTCTTTGCGTCCTTTACGCCTTTCTCCACGGCCAGCGGAACTTCGTTGGCTTTTCCGTATCCGATTCCCACCGTGCCTGCGCGGTCACCAAGCACTACCAAAGCGGCAAAGCTGAACCGCCGACCGCCCTTGACCACTTTGGCGCAACGATACACTTTAACAACCGTATCTTCCAACGGCTTTTCTTCCTGACCGGTAATCTTTACAGATTCTAATGCCAATTTTTCTCTCCAAGCTTTTCCTTTTGCTTTTAGAAGACCAGCCCCGCTTTTCGAGCTGCTTGTGAAAGGGTCTTGACTCTGCCATGATACTTATAACGGTTCCTGTCAAAGCAGACACACTTGATACCGACACCGAGTGCCTGCTTTGCGACCGCCTCGCCCACCACCTCTGCCGCCTTGCAGTTGCCGCCCCGCGACAATTGGTCACGCAATCCTTTAGACCTCGTGCTCGCAGAAACCAAGGTCGCTCCGGCAACGTCGTCGACGATCTGGGCGTAAATATGCCTGTTCGAACGAAACACCGACAACCGGGGTCTTTCCGGGGTCCCGAACGCCTTTTTTCGCACATGATACTTCCGTCTGCTCGCCGCTGTCTTTATTCTTTCTTTCGTGCTGCTCATATCAGGTGATCTCAAACGTCAAACCAAGCTTTCTACGCCGCTCCCGAAGTAAACGCCTTGCCCACTTTCCGCCTCACGTGCTCGTCTGCGTAGCGAATGCCCTTGCCTTTATAAGGCTCAGGGGGCTTTACTTTACGAATCTCGGCGGCGAACTGTCCGAGAACAGCTTTGTCGGTCCCGGAAATCGTGAATCTTGCGGGCACCTCGTTGCCTCGGGTCGCGGGCGTTTGAATGGCGATCTTTATGCCCTTCGGTATCGCCATCTCAATCGGATGTGAAAAGCCCAACTGGAGAACAAGCTTGTCCCTTTGCTCTTTAATATTGTAGCCGGTACCGTAAATCTCCATCTTCCTTTCAAAACCTTTGCTCACACCGGTAACCATATTGGCGATCAACGCACGCATCGTCCCGTGCAACTGCTTGTTCTGTCGGAGGTTGGGGCGTTCGTTCTCGACCAGTATCTTCTGCGCCGAACCGTCTATCTTCACCTTTATTTCCGGGCGACAGTCCATCGCCAGATCGCCGAGCGGTCCCGACACCCTGATTGTTCGGCCGCTCTGCTCAACCTTCACTCCTTGGGGAATATCAATCGGTTTTTTTCCGATACGACTCATTAGCTCACCGTACAGAGTATTTCGCCGCTCACATTTGCCTCACGGCAGTTCTTATCGCTCATTACACCTTTACTTGTCGAAACTATCGCCACCCCCATGCCAGCCAGCACATGCGGCAGCTTCTCGACAGACGAATAAATCCTGCAACCCGGTTTGCTTATACGCTTTATTTCCTTGATAACCGCGTCACCGTACTGATCATACTTCAGCTCGACCCTTAGTATTCCCTGCTTTCCGTCGTCGATTCGGTCGTAATCCGTGATGTAGCCCTCGGTCTTTAACACGGACGCTATGCCTTCGCATATCTTAGACGCCCTGATATTGACATGCCTTCTGTTTATTCGCGCAGCGTTGCGTATTCTCGTAAGCATATCGGCTATTGGATCGCTCAAACTCATAAACTCTTACCTCGTATTGACCATCTCCAACGAGATACACGTTGTTACCTTACCAACTGGCTTTTCGCACTCCCGGTATCTTTCCCTCGTTTGCCAGCGTCCTGAAGCAGATGCGGCAAATTCTGAACTTGCGGTATACGGCCTTAGATCGTCCGCAAAGCTGACAACGCGTATATTGCCTTACACGAAACTTCTGCTTCTTTTCCGCCTTGTTTTCCAGCGCTTTTGTCGACATTTACACGCTCCAAACTGATCCTTGCGACTTCAACCGTCTCCCTCGAACGCTTCGTTACGCTTTCGCCACCTCCCTGAAAGGCATTCCAAACAACGTCAACATTCGTTGGGCCTCCTCGTCGGTTTTTGCCGTCGTCACAAACGTTATATTCATACCTTGTTGCGCCTCCATCTTCGCAGGGTTGATTTCCGGGAAAACACTTTGCTCAGTCAGGCCCATCGAGTAGTTGCCCCTGCCGTCAAAACTCTTCGGGTTAAGACCGCGAAAGTCCCGCACACGCGGGATAGCAAGGCTGATAAGCCTGTCCATGAATTCGTACATTCGAATGCCCCGAATCGTGACTTTCAGACCGGTTTCATAGCCCTCGCGAACTTTGAAATTTGACACGCTCTTCTTGGCCTTACACACAAGTGGCATCTGACCCGTAATCATACGAAGGTCGTTCCTCGCAAGCTCCAGAAACTTCTTGTCCTGTACCGCTTTGCCGACGCCCATCGAGACAACGATTTTTTCCATGCGGGGAACTGCCATTGGATTCTTGTGCCCAAATTCGCTGGTCAAAGCCGGAAGTATCTGGGATCTGTATAAATCTTTTAAACGCGCCATCTGTTATCCCGCGACTATCATCAACCTTTCTTTGCTCTTGTGACGATTCCGATCTCCGTACCGTCAACGGCGATTCGCTTCTTTTGCCCGTCCTTCTCTGTCTGGTAATGGATCCTGCAGCCTCTCGAACTTTTCGGATTAACCGGTAAAACGTTACTAACGTGTATAGGACGTTCGATGCTTATTCGCCCCCCCTGCGGATTCCTCTGCGAGGGACGAACGTGTTTCTTCACTATATTGTGACCCTGCACAACGACCTGGTTCTTCTCGGGTATTACACGCAAAACCCTGCCCGTGGCGCCCTTGCTGTCGCCCGCTATAATCTCAACCATGTCGCCTTTCTTAACGTGTAAAGCCATCTTAATTCTCTACCCAGCCTTAACAGTCAACAGCTACACCACCTCGCTGGCCAGCGAGATGATCTTCATATAGTTCTTTTCCCGCAGCTCACGCGCCACCGCGCCGAATATGCGGGTCCCTATGGGGTTGCCTTCGCCGTCTATCATAACCGCCGCATTGCTGTCGAATCTAACGTAACTGCCGTCACGACGTTTCACCGGGCTCTTAGTCCTAATGATAACGCACTTGTGCACTTTCTTGCCGTCCAACTGGCAATTTGGAAGCGACTTTTTGATGGCAACACACACGACGTCTCCCACGCTCGCAACCGGGCGAGTCTTCCTGCCGCGCGAGCCGCCTCGACCAAGAACCTTTATACACAACGCCGACTTCACGCCTGAGTTGTCGGCTATATCCAACATTGTCTCCTGCTGAATCAATTTCTACGCCTTTCAATGCTGGTCGATATCAAACCGGTTTCAGTATCCTTACCGCTGGACGGCCTTTTCGATAACTCTCACAAGACGCCAACTCTTGGTCTTGCTGTAAGGCCTGCATTCGGCAACTTCCACAACGTCACCTACCCCGGCCTGATTTTGTTCGTCGTGAACGCCGAGCCTGGTTCTGCGCCTCATAAACTTGTTGTACTTCGGGTGTCTGACCTTGAAATCGATCGACACCCTGATACTCTTGTCTCCGCTGTTGCTCACCACAACGCCGGTCATGGTTTTTATCTTTTTCTGCTGCATCTTTGATTTCCGATCGCTATTTCATTTCCCACATCACCGTCTTGACTCTTGCGATTTCCCGCCTGGCATTTCTTATAGCCTTGGAGTTCTCCAGCTTTTCAGTAACCGCCTGGACGCGCAGGTCGAAAAGGTGCCTCTCGAGATCCTCAAGCTTGCTCACAATTTCGTCCCGACTCATTTCCCTGTACTGTCGTGCCTTCATCTGACTTCCTCGTCACAGCGTGTGTCTTCGCTTGATGAACCTGCACCTTATAGGCATCTTATGGGCCACTCGCAACAACGCCTGTTTTGCCACGCTTTCTTCAACACCGCCTATTTCAAACATAACGACACCAGGTCGGACTCTTGCGACCCAGAATTCGGGCTCGCCCTTTCCCTTGCCCATCCTGGTTTCCAGCGGTTTTGAACTCACAGGCTTGTGCGGGAATATTCTTATGTATACCTTTCCTTCGCGATGCAGAAAGTGCGTAGCGGCGACCCTGCCCGCCTCAATATTCCTGGCAGTTACCCAACTGGTCTCCAGAGCCTGCAGACCATATTCACCGAAAGCCACAAAATTAGTCCTTGCGGCGTTACCCTTCATTCTGCCGCGCTGGCTTTTTCGGTGCTTGATTCTTTTAGGCATCATCGCCATTTTACTTATTCCTTACAAAACCTGTCCGTGCTCCATCAACTCGCAGGCTTCTTTCTTTTCACCTGCCGGTGTCGCTCTCGGAAGCACCCGTATCGACCGGTGGAACTGCCGCTTCGTTAGGAAGCTCGCCACCGGCAGCCTGGGCCCGACCATGTATGCGACGGCTGGCAGAACGACCTGTCCCATCCGAGCGCCTCGTTGGCCGACGCCGGCGCGCGACTCTGGCTTCGACTTCCTCACCGAATTTGCCCTTGTATATCCAAACCTTCACGCCGATTGTCCCGTAAGTCGTGCGGGAAGTCGCCACAGCGTAATCGACGTTGGCGTCCAATGTGTGAAGAGGGATACTACCGAGCTTCTGGGTCTCCCGCCGCGCCATCTCGGCGCCGGCGAGGCGCCCGCTACAGATGATCTTGACTCCTTTGGCGCCGGCGTTTGTTACGGATTCGCAATATTGCTTCATCGTTCGTCTGAATGATGCTCGCTTGCTCAACTGTTCTGCAATTGCCTCGGCCACAAGCGTTGCATTCAGATCGGGGTTTTTTATTTCAATAACATTGACGGCAATTTTTCGGCCTAACAGCGCTTCGAGTTCTTCCTGAAGCGTATCGATTTCACCGCCCCTGGGACCGATCACCACCCCGGGCCGAGCACTGTGAAGCGTCACCTTTATTTCATTGCGCGTCCGCACTATTTCGATCTTCGCCACCGCGCCTTTGGGCATCTGGCGATTATATTTTTTGTCGACATACTCCCGGATGTTCTGATCCTCGACGAGAAAGCTTCCATAATTGGCCTTGGGTGCGTACCATACGCTCTGCCACCCAAGCGTTATTCCCGTTCTAAAACCTATTGGCGAAGTCTTTTGACCCATAATTTGTTTTCTCACATCTCGTCTTTATTCTCCGGCATAATGCTCTTGCCGTCATCCTTGCGTCACCGTCACATATATGTGGCAGGCCTTTTTCCGGATGGGGTGAGCTCTGCCTCTGTCCTTCGGAATCCATCTCTTGGTGCCTATTCGCACCCCCGCGTCGTCGACTCGCGCTTCGCTAACATAGAGATTATCAACGTCTGCCTGTTGCTCATCAGCGTCTGCCACGGCACTTTTGAGAACTTTCTCAACCATCGTTGCCGCACGTTTTGTCGTGAACTTGAGGACATCCAGTGCATCCTGCACACGTCTGCCGACGATCAATCCGGTCACCAGTCTGGCCTTGCGCGCGGATATTGGAGCAAAGCGATACGAGGAACGCCACGCAACCAGATAGTTCTCTTCCACCGCCAGCGCCGTGGCAAGCCGACTGATGTCATCCTTGCGAGGAATCGGTCTGAACAAACCCTTCTGCCAGTTCCTAATGGCCGCCGCGGCCTGCCGCCGGTTCAAACCGCCCCTGACAAGCTGACCAGCCAACTCGGCCACGTTTGCCTGACGCTCTTGGCAACGTTCCTTTAATCTCGTAACACTTAACATCCTAAGAAACCTTCATAACCACTCTGCATATCCTGCAACGACCGGCTTTTTTGCCGCACCGGTTACTTTATCTTCCTGCTCGAATGACCCTTAAAAGTCCTGGTAGGTGAGAACTCACCCAGCTTATGTCCGACCATGTCCTCGGTAACAAAGACCTTATGGAACATCTTGCCGTTATGCACCAGGAACGTAAAACCGACGAATTCAGGAATTATCGTGCATTTTCTGGCCCAGGTCTTGATTGGCTCACGGGAACCTGACTCGGTTTGTCTGCTCACCTTGGCAAACAACTTTTCATCAACAAACGGTCCTTTTTTAAGCGATCTTCCCATAAGTCTTCCCAAATCTTATCAGTTGACCTTTCTCGGGGCGCCTACAAGACCAGTTGTCCCTGTCTCTTGTTCTTACGTCTGCGGATAATTCTCTTGTTGCTCGGATTTCTCGGATTTCTCGTCTTTCCGCCCTTTGCCGGAACACCCGTCGGCGAACACGGATGTCGTCCACCGTTTGACCTGCCTTCGCCTCCGCCCATCGGATGGGCCACGGGATTCATCGCTTTTCCTCTGACGTGAGGTCGCCGGCCCATATGACGCTTGCGCCCGGCTTTGCCTATCCTGACGTTCTGGTGATCCGGATTACTTAATCGTCCGATCGTAGCCCGGCACTCCTTACGGACTTGGCGCATTTCGCCGCTTGGCAGAACGATACTGACCCAATTACCCTCTTTGGCCACAATCTTCGCCGCATTCCCGGCGCCTCGCACCATCTTGCCGCCCTGGCCCGCCGTCATTTCGATATTGTGAATCTCCATACCGCTCGGAATCGCCGACAATGGCATGGCGTTGCCGGGCTTGGGCTCACAACTTAGCCCGCTTTCGACACAATCACCTACTTTTATGCCCTGCGGAGCCAATATGTACCTCTTATCACCGTCGGCGTAGTGCAGAAGCGAAATAAAGCAGTTCCTGTTCGGATCGTACTCTATCGTCGCCACCTTCGCCGGAACACCGTCCTTGTCACGTTTGAAATCGATGATACGATATATTCTCCTTGCCCCGCCGCCCCTGAATCGGGTGGTTGTTACGCCATGATGATTTCGTCCGCCGTTCTTGCGGATACGTTTGCAAAGCGACTTCTCGGGCCGATTCGTCGTCAGCTCGCCATAATCGTTCACCGAACTGTTCCGACGTCCGGGACTCGTTGGTTTATATATTCGAATACCCATAGTTACCACCGCCTCTGTTTTTCGATCTTAGAACAAATCTATATGATACTCCGGCTCAAGATATACGATTGCCTTTTTCCAGTCGGGTGTCTTACCGAAGTTTCTGCCCCTGCGACGATATTTGCCTCTAAGGTTTGCCGTCCTGACCCTGTCAACCTTGACGCTGTAAATTTTCTCCACTGCATTTCTTATCTGCGTTTTGTTTGCCTTCTTGTTCACCTCAAAGCAGTAAGCACCTTTAACATTTGCAAAGTGCATCCCCTGTTCTGTAATCAAGGGCCGAATTATTATGCTGTAATCATCCATATCAACCGCTCTTTAGTTCTCGCTCGCTTGGCCTCTGTTCAAAAGCGACACAAAAGCATCTCTCGTTATCAACATCTTGCTGTGATTACAAATATCGCCCGCGTTTAATTGAGACACGGCAGTAACATCCACCTTCGGAATATTCCTGGCGGATTTGTAAATATTCTCATCAGCCGAGCCGATCGTCACAAGGCAACTGCGGTCAATATCAAGATTTCCCAGGATGCTCGCAAAATCTCGCGTATTGGGCTGCTCGAAACTCAACTGGTCGACCACCACAACGTTGTTGTTCAGAAGCTTCGCCAGAATTGCCGAATCACGCGCCAGCCTACGCTGCTTTTTCGGCATCCGCTTGCTGAAGTCCCTGGAGATCTTGGCGAACGTAACACCACCGCCAACCCGCTTGCCGGTCCTTATATTGCCGACGCGGGCGTTTCCTGTGCCCTTCTGCCTGAATAATTTCCTTGTCGACCCCGCTACCATCCCCCTGCTTCTCGTCGCAGCCGTTCCAACGCGCTTATTGGCGTGATACATGACGATTGCCTGCTTAAGCAGCGGATACCTGACGCCGCCGCCAAAAATCGCCTCGTCAACCTTCAGGCTCTCGACCTCACGCCCATCCTTGTTATAAACTGACACGTTTATCATCTCTGAACTTCCGTTCCCGAAATACATCAGCCCCTCTTCGCCGTCCGCACTACCACGTACCCACCCGCCGGGCCTGGCACTGAGCCTTTCACAACCAGAAGGTTATTCTCTGGGTCTATCGACACCACGCTGTGGTTCTTGCTGGTTACACGCACATGACCCATGTGTCCAGCCATTCGCTTGCCTTTTTTCAGGTTGCCGCCATGGCCCGCATCGCTTGCAAAACTCGAAATCGAACCGGGCGCTCTGTGTTTGCGCTCGGTTCCGTGGGACGCGGGGAAGCCGGCAAAACCGTGCCGCTTCATCACTCCGGCGTAGCCCTTGCCCTTGCTCGTAGCGACAACATCGACACGGGGCGTATCTGCAAACTTTGAAACCGTAATGAACTCACCGGCCTTGTATTCCGGCTCGACTTCCGTGGGCAGACGCATTTCCTTTACGAATTTCTTCGGTGCCGTACCGGCCTTTTTGGCGTGGCTAAGCTGAGGTTTTTTTCTGCGCGACTGCTTCACGTCGTCGTAGCCAAGTTGAACGGCATTATAGCCGTCAGTTTCGACGGTTTTCACCTGCATAACCGTACAGGGACCAGCCTGTATCACGGTAACCGGCAGCAGCCTGCCCTGGTCGTCGTACACCTGTGTCATTCCAACCTTTTTTCCCAACAACATAGCCATCGCTTCATATCTCGTCTTGCATGCCTCGCATACCACGGCCGAGTTAATAAAAACTCCCGATCTTAGGCCTTTATCTTCACGAAAACGCCCGCTGGAACCACAAGGCGGTTCAATACTTCGACTGTACGCGCGTTGGCATCGTGAATGTCAATAAGCCTCTTATGGGTTCGAAGCTCAAACTGCTCTCGCGACTTCTTGTCGATGTGCGGGCTTCGCAAAACCGTATAGCGCTCGACACGTGTGGGCAACGGGATGGGCCCGCTGACGCGCGTATTCGTCCGCCGTGCGTGCTCGACTATCTCTTTGGCAGAGGCGTCGAGCGTCCGGTGGTCATAGGCTTCCATCCTGATCCGAATTTTTTCGCTTTCGGCGGCCATAACTGTCTTTCAGACTCCGCAAACTCACGCTATTATTTCAACATCAAGTCCCAACAACTTACAAAACCCTGCAATATATCAACTTATAAGCCAAACGCAACACAAAAAATTCGTTTTTGGCGTACGGTTCTTCTGTATTTCCTGATGTTATCTCAGCACGGTTTTGGCAGGAAAGGCATTGTCTTGCGTGCACTTCGCAGGCAAAACGCCTTCCTTAACGGGATACGGGCTCGCACCAGGCTTTGGCCCTTCCAAAAGCCGCTATTATCGGCCTCTGGTGTCCCCTCAAGTATTAACAATACCGTCCGTGACTATCACGTTCAAGGTGTGCCACAGCCCAACTGGGAAACGCAAAGCCGTCCTTGGCGATGCTCGCTACGGCTGAAAAACCTTCATGTTACCGCCCAAACACAGTATCGTCAATAAAATCCTAAAAAAAAATTACTCCAGCAAAAAAAATCACCAAATTATCTTCTTGCTTACCTGCTCAGGCGCCCTTTCATAGCAAAGCGGCTCCATAGTAAAAGTTCCCCGGCCCGCTGTGGCGCTTCTGATCTCACTGGAGTAGCCGAACATCTCAGCCAGCGGCACTTTCGCATCAATCACGCGCATTTTTCCATGAACCCGACAATCTGTTATCAAGCCCCGTTTTCCCACCAGACCACCCTGGACAACCCCAAGGCTGGACTCAGGAGCCACCACCTGAAGCCTCATTACTGGTTCAAGCAGTACCGGTTCGGCTTGCTTGACGGCCTTTTCAGTCGCTATCATAGCCGCCTGTTCAAAAGCCAGATCTGACGAATCAACCGGATGATAAGATCCGTTAATTAACGTAACCTTAACTCCGACAACAGGATAGCCCGCCAAAACACCGCTGCTGAGTGCATCTCTTACCCCGTTTTCCACGGCGGCAACATACTCTCGCGGCACCTTATCACCGCCGACTTTGCTTACGAACTCATTTTCGCGGCTGGCGTGTCCGTCCTCGCTCAAAAGCGGCTCAACCGTCAAGACCACGTGACCGTATTGTCCGTGCCCGCCGGTCTGACGGACAAATTTACCCTCGGCTTGGGCAAATCCTGCTATTGCCTCTTTGTAGGCGACTCTCGGCTTTCCGACCCTCACCCTTACGCCCTTTTCTCTGACAAGCTTGTGCTGCAGCACTTCCAGGTGCAGTTCGCCCATTCCGCCTATGATGGTCTGCCCCGTTTCACTGTCATATTTGTACTCAAAGGTCGGGTCTTCGCGTTTGAGCAGCGACAGGGCCTCCGACAGCTTTGCCTTTTCCGCAGAGGTTGATGGTTCTATTGACATGCTGATAACCGTTTCCGGAAACGTGATGCTCGGAAGACAGACCGGGTTTCTCGTATCGCAAATAGTATCTCCCGTCAGGGCTTCTCTCGGGCCTATAACCGCAACAATGTCGCCCGCACCGGCAGAACTGAGGCTTAACCGCTCCCGGGCGTGCATCTCAAATACTCTCGTGATGTTCTCACGCTTATTGCGGCTGGCGTCCAAGACTCTGCTGCCCGATTTGAGAGTGCCCTGGTAAATCCGCAAAAAATTCAAATCCCCGTGCACGTCGCCCGTAATCTTGAAAACAAGGGCAACCAAACTGGCATTTCGGTCGCACTTGACGGTCACTTTCTTCTTCTCATCCCCCGGCTTATGGCCAATAATAACCGGTTTCTCCAAAGGTGAAGGCAGGTAAGCAACAACACCATCGAGCAGTCGCTGCACCCCGATATACTTCAGCGCCGAACCGACAAAAACCGGGTGAAGCTTGCAGGCAAGCGCGCCTTTTCGGATCGCCCGGTTGAGCAGTTCAATACCAACGATCTTATCGTGGACGTAAGTATCCATCAATTCCTCATCGTGCTCGGCCGCAAGTTCGATCATCCTGTTTCGCTGCTCCTTCGCAACCTGCTCGAATTCAGCAGGAATCTCCACTTCCTCGAATGTCGCTCCGAGTTTTTCGGTTTTGAAGAACAGTGCTTTCATTTTGAGCAAATCCAGCACGCCTCTGAAAGAGTTCTCGGCGCCCATCGGCATCTGCAAAACGAGGGGGTTGGCAAGGAGCTTATCCCGAACGCTTTCAACGGTCATCTGGAAATCAGCCCCGGTCTTGTCCATCTTGTTCACAAAGCAAAGGCAGGGCAGTTCGTATTTTTGCCCTTGCCTCCAGACAGTTTCACTCTGGGCTTGGACGCCCTCGCTGCCGTCGAATACGGCCACGGCGCCGTCGAGAACCCGTAGCGACCTCTCAACTTCAGCGGTAAAGTCGATATGTCCGGGCGTATCGATGAGGTTAATCTCGAAGTCCTTCCAAGGGCACTTGGTAGCTGCCGAAGTAATCGTAATGCCCCTTTTCTGCTCCTCCTCCATGTAGTCCATAACCGTTGTGCCGTCGTGTACCTCCCCCATCTTGTAAGTCTTGCCCGTATAATATAGAATGCGCTCTGTAAGCGTTGTTTTACCCGCGTCTACATGGGCCATTATTCCTATATTGCGCAGCTTTTCCATATTGCCGGTCATAGTCTTTTTTGTCTCGTGTCCCGATGCACCATACTCGAATTCTGCTGTATCGGTCATCGGTATTTCTACGAATAAAAAAACTGCCACGGTCATCCGTTCAACACACCGTGGCAGTTAAATTCATCTATTCCTTACCAGGCGAAGTGGGCAAACGCCTTGTTCGCCTCGGCCATTCTGTGTACGTTCTCCCGCGTAGTCATCGCACCGCCGCGCTCCTGATAAGCATCTATCAATTCAGCAGCAAGCCGATGACACATTGGCTTGCCCTTCTTGCTCCTTGCCGACTGCAATATCCACCTGAACGCCAATGATTGCTGTCTCCTGGCGGTGACCTGCATCGGTACCTGATAGCTCGCACCGCCCACACGCTTGCTGCGAACTTCAAGAAGCGGCTTGACATTGTTGATAGCCGTCTCAAAGACCTCAAGCGGCTCGGCATCCTTGACTTGAGTTGCTATGATCTCCAAAGCATCATATAGAACCCGCTGAGCCGAGCTTTTCTTGCCGGCCCACATCAACGAGTTAATAAACTTGGAAACAAGCTTATTATTATACTTTGGGTCAGGCTTCAATTGATCACTCGACGCCGTAAATTTCTTTGCCATAACTTCCTCAATTCTACCATCTGCTGAAAAAAGTCCCACTTTTTTCGCTGCAAGCTTAACTTTCCCGCCGGCGCCCGGACTCTTGCCCCTGTCACGCCTTCTTGGCGCCGTATTTGCTCCTGCCCTGCTTGCGATTGTCCACGCTGGCGCAGTCAAGTACTCCTCGAATAATATGGTATCGAACACCAGGAAGATCCCTCACACGACCGCCCCGAATCAATACCGTGCTGTGCTCCTGAAGGTTGTGGTCAATACCGGGTATGTAAGCAGTAACTTCCTTTCCGTTGGTCAGCCGCACACGCGCGATCTTCCGCAGAGCCGAGTTCGGCTTCTTCGGTGTTTGTGTCCTCACTATGAGGCACACGCCTCTTTTCTGCGGCGAACCGGTAATATCCGATACCCGCTTGCGACCTTTCGACCTCGACCTTCCGCGTCTGACCAGTTGATTAATAGTGGGCATAATTTACTCTCAGTCTTGTTCGGTTCACAACTATTTGATTCCAAGAGCTTCCTTGATAGCGGCTTCGGCCTTTGCTTCTGCCTCCTTGGCCTCCTTGACTTCCGCCAATTCCTTCGGCACCGGTGCTTCGGCAAGGTGTTTGACCTTTATCTCAAAATGCGGTTTGAAGGCCGTGCCCGCAGGTATCAAATGACCAAGGATAACGTTTTCCTTTAAACCGCGCAACTCATCTACTCTAGCCGCCAGCGAAGCTTCTGTCAATACCTTGGTCGTCTCCTGGAAACTTGCCGCCGCGATGAAGCTGTCGGACTTCAAGGACGCCTTGGTAATACCCAGAAGCAGTGTTTTGGCGGTTGCGGGTTTGGGTTTTCTGCCCTTGGCTGGCTCGCCGCCTATCATCTCGATCTTTTCGTTGACGGCCGCGAGTTCATCCTTTGTGACTATCTGGCCCTTTTTTACATCGAGCGAATCTCCCACACTGGTGACCTTGAGGCTGTTTGCAAGCGTCTCGTTCTCCTTTCGGAACCTGAATTTGTCGACAATCTCGCCTGGCAGGAACGAACTGTCGCCGACAGATTCGATTTCCACCTTGTTCATCATCTGGGAACAGATAATCTCGATGTGCTTGTCGTTGATGTTCACATTCTGCGAACTGTAGACGTTTTGAATTTCCGAAGTCAGATACCTTTGGAGTGCTTCCTCGCCTTTAATCCGGAGGATATCGTGCGGCACCAGCGGTCCGTCCGTAAGCGCATCGCCGGCCTCGACCATATCGCCCGTGTGAACATTCAGATGCCTGTCGCGCGGCACATGGTGTTCTTTCTCCATCCCGCTCTCACTGCGAATTATGATTGTCATTTTGCCCTTGCGCTTATCGCTTTTCAGTTCGACTCGACCACTGATTTCTGCCATTGCGGCGGGGTCCTTGGGCTTTCGAGCCTCGAAGACCTCCGTTACTCTGGGCAGTCCTCCGGTGATGTCCTGTGTGCCGGTTGTGGCACGGGCCTGATGAGCAAGCAACTGTCCTGCCTGGACCTGTTGACCCTCGGCAACTTCGATACGTGCGCCTGCGGGCAGGTAGTGAACGTCAAGAATTTTGCCCGCATCATCTTCTATCATGATCTGAGGATGCTTGTCGCCCTTGTGCTCGATGACCACGTACTTGCTCAACTGGCCTTTTCGCTCTTCTTCGATTCGAATCGTTTCGCCATCCACGATGTCGACAAATCGAATCAGTCCGGCTACTTCGGCCAGAATCGGCGTCCGGTGGGGGTCCCAACCAAACAGCACGGTCCCTGTTTTGACCTCCTGGCCATCTTTGATTGCGACAGTGGCGCCGTAAGGTACCTTGAACTTGTCGAGCTCCCTGCCTTTTTCATCCAGTATGCCCATCTCGCTGTTGCGCTTGAGCACGACGGTCTCCACCCTGCCGTCCTCTCGCACAAAATCAACCGCGTTTATGTCCCGATACTGGATCACGCCCGCACAGGTAGCTCTCTGCTCTCGCTCAAGAATCGCCCTCGAAGCAACGCCGCCTGTGTGGAACGTCCGAAGCGTTAACTGCGTGCCCGGTTCGCCGATAGACTGGGCCGCTATAATCCCAACAGGCAAGCCTTCCTCAACAAGCTGACCGGTGCTCATGTCCCATCCGTAGCACTTCGCACAAACACCAAAGGGACTGTCACATGTGAGCGTACTTCTGACCCTGATGGCATCAAGGCCCAGAGCCTCTATCTTGGCTGCTGCCTCCTGCTTTATGACCTCATTTTCCCTGACAATCATCTCGTCGGTAATTGGGTTGCGTATGTTGTCTCTGGCGGTTCTGCCCACAATCAACTGCGAAAGCGGCTTGTTCAACGGCTCGCCGCTGCTTGCTGTACTCTTGGTAATTCCCTGCAGCGTGCCGCAATCACGGTCTGCGACAATCACGTTTTGTGCTACATCGATAAGCTTGCGCGTCAAATAGCCCGAGTTGGCCGTTTTCAGAGCGGTATCAGCCAGCCCCTTCCGTGCGCCGTGCGTAGAACTGAAGTACTCAAGAACCGTCAGACCTTCGCGGAAGTTCGATTTGATCGGCGTTTCGATAATCTCACCGCTGGGTTTGGCCATCAAAGCACGCATCCCTGCAAGCTGCTGAATCTGGTCCACACTGCCTCGTGCGCCCGAGTCGCTCATCAAGAATATCGGGTTCAGATACGGCGAGCCGTCTTCCTTGCTGTCCTCTTTAAGCCCGCGCATCATCTCGCTCGTAACTGAAACACGAGCATGTGTCCAGGCGTCGATCACCTGGTTGTATCTCTCGCCCTCGGTCAAGACGCCTGCGTTATAGTTCTTTTGTATCTTGCTGATTTTCTTTTCGGTTTCCTGAATAATAGCCTGTTTTTTCTCAGGTATCCTCAGATCCGTAATACCGAAGCTAAGACCCGCAAACGTGGCGTGTCGGAAACCGAGGTCCTTTATCCTGTCAAGCAAATCAACCGTTTCGGCGCTGCCTGCCCGTTCATAGCAGTCACTAATAACCATGCTCAAACGCTTTTGAGACATCGTCACGTTGTAAAAGGGCATCTGTCCGTCCGCATCCGGCAGTATGTCATTAAATATGCACCTTCCAACGGTTGTCTCGATGACCTGGCTTGATGCTTCCTTTGGGAGCGGCTTTAACTTTCCACTATCGGACTCTTTCACCGCCCTGTCCACGCGCACTTTGATAAGTGCCTGAAGACCGACCTTTCCTGTTTCATACGCCATTATCGCTTCGAACGGGTCTTTGCAGAGCATCCCCTCGCCTTTTTCGCCCGCGACCGCGCAAGTCAGATAGTAGTTGCCCATCACCATATCCTGCGAAGGACTAAGCATCGGCGAGCCGTTCGCAGGAGAGAAAATGTTACTCGTTGGCATTATCAAAGTGTGGGCTTCCGCCTGGGCTTCGATGCTAAGAGGCAAATGCACCGCCATCTGGTCACCGTCAAAGTCGGCGTTGAATCCCTTGCACGTCAGCGGGTGCAGCATAATCGCGTTGCCTTCGACAAGCACCGGTTCGAAAGCCTGAATGCCCATACGGTGAAGCGTAGGCGCACGATTTAGCAGAACAGGATGCTGATGAATGACCTCCTCAAGAACGTCCCAAACCTGCTCATCGCGGCGCTCGATCATGCGTTTGGCACTCTTGATCGTATCCGCAAGGCCATGCTGTTTTAGCTTGCGAATAATGAACGGCTGATACAACTCCAGCGCTATTTTTTTCGGCAGGCCGCACTGGTAAAGCTTCAGGTCCGGTCCGACCACGATCACCGATCGGGCCGAATAATCTACCCGCTTGCCGAGCAGGTTTTCGCGGAATCGGCCTTGTTTGCCCTTGATCATATCGGTCAGGCTCTTCAGAGGACGGTTGTTGCTGCCGAGCACCGGCCGGCGGCACCTCCCGTTATCCAGAAGTGAATCTACCGCCTGCTGCAGCATTCTTTTCTCGTTGCGGATAATCACTTCAGGAGCGTTAAGGTCTATTAGTTTCTTCAGCCTGTTGTTTCGGTTGATAATTCGCCTGTAAAGGTCGTTGAGGTCGCTGGTCGCAAAGTTGCCGCTTTCCAGAAGCACAAGCGGTCGCAAATCAGGCGGGATGACAGGACAAACGTCAAGCACAATCCAATCGAGCTTGTTATTGCTGTTTTTGACCGCGTCGATAGCCTTCAAACGTTTCGTCAGGTCCTTGATCTTCTGTTTGCTGCTGGTCTTCGTCAGTTCCGACCTCAACTCTTCGCTCAAGGCGTCAAGGTCAAGATGGCCAAGCAGGCCCTTGATTGCCTCGGCGCCCATTGCAGCCTTAAAGGCGTTGCTGTACTTGTTAATTGCCTCCCGGTATTCTTCCTCGCTAAGCAGTTGCCCCACTTTCAACGGCGTCTGACCGGGATCAGTCACGGCATAATCCTGGAAGTAGATTATCTTCTCAATGTCGGCACTTTTCATTGCCAGAATCGTACCGAGATGATTGGGAATGGCCTTGAAAAACCATATGTGCACAACGGGCGCGGCAAGATTAATATGCCCCATTCGTTTGCGGCGAACCCGGCTGTGAGTCACCTTCACACCGCATCGGTCACAAATTATGCCCTTGAACTTCGTGCCCTTGTATTTGCCGCAGGCACACTCCCAGTCGCGCTCGGGACCAAAAATCCGCTCACAGAACAAACCGTCCTTCTCAGGCCGATAGGTCCGGTAGTTGATGGTTTCGGGCTTGCGAACCTCACCGAAAGACCAACTGCGGATATCATTCGCGCCGGCCAGCCCGATTTTCACCGAACCGTAATCATTTATGCGATCGTAAATATTACCCAACATTTATGGTTAGCTCCTTAACTTAACCGCGGCCAGAAGCGCCTCTGAACTTCGCGCACTCGGGCACCTTTTCGGGTGTACGCCATTTTACAGGGCGCCGCCCAGCCGTTTCTTTTCAAGCTGAATATTCAGTCCTAATCCTCTTATTTCGTTGCAAAGCACGTCAAAAGACAGCGGTGTGCCGGCTTCGAGGCTGTTTTGTCCCTTCACCATCGATTCATAAATCTTCGTTCGCCCTTCGACATCATCACTCTTTACCGTTAACATCTCCTGAAGCATATACGCCGCACCATAGCCCTCGAGGGCCCACACTTCCATCTCGCCGAATCTCTGTCCCCCGGTCCTGGCCTTGCCGCCTAACGGCTGCTGCGTAATCAGGCTATACGGGCCCGTTGCCCTTGCGTGAATCTTGTCGTCGACAAGATGATGAAGCTTCATCATGTAGATGCATCCTATCGTCCCCTCCTGGTCAAACGGCTCGCCTGTTCGTCCGTCATACAATTGCGTCTTCAGCGTTCCTGGAACGTTCACGAAGAACTCACCGTCGGACGGCGGTTCATTGTTTTCCTCCAATTCCTTCTTTCGTCTACTCATCAACTCATTTGCCTCGACCGTCAATTCGCAGATGTCGTTTTCCGTGGCGCCGTCGAAGACGGGCGAAATCGCGTGGAAGCCAAGCACCTTTGCCACCCATCCCAGATGCGTTTCAAGAATCTGCCCGACGTTCATTCGACTTGGCACGCCGAGCGGATTCAGAAGTATGTCCAGCGGTGTCCCGTCCTCAAGGAACGGCATGTCTTCCTCGGGCAGGATCTTGGCGATGACCCCCTTGTTTCCGTGCCGACCGGCGATCTTGTCGCCGATTGACAGTGTTCTCTTGGTGGCGACATAAACCTTCACCATTTCCAGCACGCCGCTCGGAAGCTCGTCGCCGTGCTTCATGCTTTCCACTTTGCGGTTTTTCTCTTCCTGCAGGTCGGTTATCTTGACCCAGAACTTGTCAACGAATGCTTGAACCTCCTCACGCAGCGACGCAGGCTTGACCCACTTGATATCGAAATTTTCCACCTGCTCGTAGATGACTTCGTCGTCTTCGCTGGCCCCGACCTTTTGACGGGTGGACGGGTCAACAACGGCCACATCGAACTGACTGTGAATCGCTTCGAGCATCTGCCTGAAAACCATGCATTCCTTGCTCCGTATTTCCGTCTGATAGCGTTTTATTTCGGCCTTCAGGGCCTTCTTTTGCTCCTCCCCTCCGGCGCCGCGCCTTGTGAACCGGTCGGTTTTTATCACCACTCCTTCATAACCGCTCGGAACCTCGAGCGAGTCGTTCTTCACATCTTCGCCTGCCCTGCCGAATATGGCGTGAAGCAGCTTCTCTTCCGGTGTCAGTTCGGTTTTGCTCTTCGGCACGACTTTGCCGACAAGGATGTCACCGGGACAGACCCTTGTTCCTGCGCAAACTACGCCGTACTCGTCAAGATTCCGAAGCGCCTTTTCACCAACATTCGGAATGTCACGCGTAAATTCTTCCCTGCCGAGACGCGTTTCGTGAACTTCCGCAGTAAACTCATCAATATGAATACTTGTGAACGTGTCATTTTTCACCAGCTTTTCACTGACGACAATAGCGTCCTCAAAGTTATAACCGTCGAACGAAACAAACCCCACAAGCAGATTCTTGCCCAGCGCCAGGACTCCATTGTTGGTGCTGCCGCCGTCTGCGATGATTTGTTTGGCCTTGACCTTGTCGCCGAGCTTAACCACCGGTTGTTGATTCAGACAGGTCCGCTCGTTCAGACCTACGAACTTTTCGAGCTTGTATTCATCCGTATGGTTGACCACTATCTTTGTGGCGTCGACCTCGGTAACTGTGCCGGCGTGTGCCGCCCGAACGACCATACTTGAGTTCTGACCGACCACAGCCTCCATGCCCGTGCATACCAGAGGGCTCTCCGTTTTCAGCAGTGGAACCGCCTGACGCTGCATGTTAGACCCCATCAGGGCTCTGTTGGCATCGTCGTGCTCAAGGAACGGGATAAGCGACGCCGACACCCCGACAATCTGCTTCGGCGAAATGTCGACGTAATCAACGTCATTGTCCGAAACCTCGGCCAATTCACCGCTTTTTCTGGCCAATACCATTCCCTCCCGAACCCTCCCGTTCTCGTGGTCCACTTCACTGGGCGGGGCGAATATCGCTTTCATTTCTTCATCCGCACGCAGATAGTCCACCTCTTTGGTTATCTTGCCATTCTCGACTTTAGTATACGGGGTAAGCAGAAAACCATACTCGTCAACGGAGGCGAATATGGCCAGCGATGCAATCAGACCGATATTGGTCCCCTCGGGCGTCTCGATCGGGCAGATTCTGCCGTAGTGGCTGATGTGAACGTCGCGAACTTCAAAACCAGCGCGTCTCCGGTTAAGACCGCCCGGACCAAGGGCCGATAGACGTCTCTCATGAGTTAACTGACTCAGTGCGTTGGTCTGGTCGACAACTTGACTCAATTCCCCACGCCCGAAGAAGTAATTTACGCTGCTCGAGACACTCTTGGAATTCACCAGATCTGCTATCCGAACCGGAGCATCCGGCTCGCGCCTTACGCTCATGCGCTCCTGAACCGTCTTGCGAAGTTTAAGCAGCCCCTTTCTGATTTCATCCGACGCCAGCTCTTCGATAGTTCGCAGTCTCCTGTTGCCAAGATGGTCAATATCATCAACTTCTGCCGTTGCCGACGGGCGGGGATCACGCAGCGCCATTATGTATTTCATAGTGTGGAGGAAATCTTCGGGCCTCAGTGTCATCTCGTTTTCATCTGTCGACTGTTCGAACTTACGATTCAGTCTGAATCTCCCGACCTTACCCAGGCGATAACGATTCATATCGAAGAACTTCTCGGCAAAAAACGTCCTCGCCTTCTCCTCATTGGGCGGATTGCCGGGTCTCAACCTCATGTACAGCCTTAAAAGAGCTTGTTCGTGGTTCTGGCAGGTGTCTTCAGCAAGCGTGCTCAAAATGAGCGTATCTCGAACTTCCTCGATAACTTCGATGCGCTTGGTCTTGCTGCTCTGCTGTATCAAAGAGACCCTGTCGCCGATTTGCGTCCCAGCCTTGACTATGACATCGCCCGTCTCGGCGTCAACAAGCGGTTTTACCGCCCACATCTCAGGTGTTAGTTTGGAGACCGAAACATTCTTTGTCGGGTAGAACTGACGCAGAACCGCGTCCGTAGTGCCGTACTCGGCGCTTATCGCTCGCAGAAAAATCGTTGCCGGTATCTTGCTCGACTGGTCGATCTTGACAATCAAAACGTCCTTGTGTGTCACGCTTATCTCTATCCAACTGCCCCTTTCCGGTATTATTCGACCACCGTGAAGTATCCTGTCGCCTTCCTTGCTCTCGATGAGGAAATCGACACCGGGACTTCGATGCAGTTGGCTGACGATGACGCGCTCGGCGCCGTTGATAATAAACTCACCGCCGCCGATCATCACCGGTATCTCCCCGATGTAGATCGATTGCTCGGCCAGATCTTCGCCCTCTTTATTGCGCAGCCGCATACAGATTTTCAACGGGTAACCGTAGGTAAGCCGCAGTTGGCGACACTGAGTGGGCGCATAACGTGGCTTTTCCAGTTCGTAGTACAGATACTCCAGCTCCATCGTCTTATCATAGTTGACAACTGGGAATATCTCTCGAAACAGAGCTTCCAGTCCGTAGTTATTTCTCTTCGTGGGCTCTGCACCGCACTGGAGAAAGCGGTCGTAACTTCTCCTCTGGATCTCTACGAGGTCCGAAATCTTGACCGCGTCGCGGACCTTGCCAAAATTGCGAACGTTTTCTAAAGACATTTGAGACTCCGAAAATTAGTCGACAACGAACAGGTCATCTTCTCGCCAATATCTCCCAACGTTGTCTTTATACAATTTCGACCACGGCCCCGGCAGCCTCGAGTTGCTCCCGGGCCTTTTCGGCATCTTCCTTGCTCAAACCTTCCTTTACCGGCTTGGGAACACCGTCCACAAGGTCCTTCGCTTCCTTAAGACCCAGACCGGTCAGAGCTCTCACCTCCTTGATAACCTGAATCTTCTTATCGCCGAACTCTTTGAGGACTACATCGAAGCTGGTCTTCTCTTCCACTTCTTCAGCCAGTCCGGCCATCGCAGGTCCGGCGACCATGACCGCACCGCCTGCTGCGGCAGGCTCAATTCCGTGTTCATCCTTGAGATAGTCGCAAAGCTCCTTGGCCTCGGTTAATTTCAGGCTGACTATCTTGTCGCCAAGCTCCTTGACGGCGCTTGTCCACTTCTCGCTCGTCTTTGCTTCGCCTTCTTTTGTCTCTGAGGTTTCCTGTACTTTTTCTTTCGCCATTTCCCATAACTCCTGTTTACGTCTAACGCCTGCCGGTAGCCGAAACCACGTGATTTCGTTTAACCCTCAAAAGGGGCAACCAAACAAGCAATATATTCCTGTTCATCCCTTCTGCTTCAGTCTCCTCTCGGTCCCTTGCTAACATGGGAACCCTTTTCCGTTGTCTAAGCCGCAATTAATTCGGTCTTGTTGCCTTTCCCCTGTTTTCAAATTTGTCTGTCGCACCCAAAATATTTAGGCTAACTGTTTCTCTGGCTCGTTGGTTCTTTCCGCGATGGTTTTAATGCAACTCGCTATAATTCCCGCAGGTCCGCCGATAGCTGAAACCAGATGCGACGCGGGTGATTTTATGAGCATTGCAATCTGGCCCTGCAGTTCCGCACGTGTCGGCATCTTCGCAAGGTTTTCAGCGCCCTGGCTGTCAAAAACCTTTCCCTCAAGAAACGCCCCCTTAAGTTCCATCACGGGAACTTTCCTGCGCCACTCGCTCAGTTCTTTTGCAGCGTCAACAACACTCTCTCCTCCGTAAGCAACCGTACACGGACCGCTAAACAACTCCACCGCTGCCGTCATCTTGCACGTCGACAGCGCTCTTTTGAACAGCGAATTTCTCACCACCAATAACTTGATGCCTCCTTTTTTCAGTTCACCCCGCATCAGGTTATTATCAACACCGCTGACCCCCTTGGTGCTGACAACCAGAAAATCGCCGATATTCTCATCGGCAATCATCTTTTCGTATTCCGCCTGCTGCAACTGCTTTACATATTTGCTCATCCTGTCACCTTTTAATACCCGCAAGCCCTCTCGGTCAGCCCAAACCGTCGCAGTTCCTCGCACAACGCTGTACTTATTAGATGCTCACTGCTACGCCCGGACTCATAGTCGCCGACAGACACATCTTTTTTATATACGTTCCTTTTACCGCCGCAGGTTTGATTTTCCGTATATGTGAGACGAACGCCTCGATATTCTCGACGAGCTGCTGATTCTCGAAACTCTGCTTGCCGACGACAGCGTGAACATTTCCACCTGCATCGTTTCTGAATTCAACCTTTCCGGCCGCAAATTCGGCAACAGCCGTTACCACATCACCGGTTACCGTGCCGTTTTTCGGCGAGGGCATCTTGCCCTGGGGTCCCAGAATTCTTCCGAGCTTGCCGACCCTGCCCATCAGCTTTGGCGAGGCTATGGCAACATCAAAATCCATCCACCCGCCTGATACCTTTTCTATCAACTCATCGCCGCCCGCCTCAACGGCCCCTGCCTTTTGGGCCGCCTGAACGTCCGGATCCTCGCAAAAAGCGATTACTCTTTTTTTCTTGCCTATCCCGTGCGGCAGAGATATTGAACCGCGAACCAACTGGTCTGCCTGCTTGGCTGAAATACCCAGATGCAGCACGCACTCGACACTCTGGTCGAATTTGACCGACTTGAATGATTTAATCTTTTCCACCGCTTCGAACAGCGGCATCTGCTCTTTGCTCAGTTGTTCCGCTTCCTTTTTGTACCTTTTACTTCTGAACGCCATAACAATCTCCCTGTTTCGCGAATGACGGCCACTTTCAAACATCGCCTTTCGCTACCACTTTTCTTTCTCCGCCGTGGTCAGCATCGCCAATCAACCAATAATTTCTATACCCATACTACTGGCAGTCCCGGCTATGATTTTTTCCGCATTCTCTATGTCATACGCATTGAGATCCTTGAACTTGGCCTCCGTGATCTTGCGAAGCTGCTTGGCCGTGATCGTACCGACTTTTTCCTTGTTGGGAACACCGCTGCCCTTTGCGATTTCCACCGCCTGTTTCAGAAGCACCGCAGCAGGAGGGCTTTTCACCTCGAACGTAAAGCTCTTGTCCGCATGAACCGATATCACAACCGGCACAATTGTTCCGTTCAACTCGCGCGTTCGCTCGTTGAACTGCGAGACGAACTGCCCGATATTGACCCCATGCTGGCCAAGGGCCGGACCGATCGGCGGTGCAGGCGTCGCCTGTCCGCCCGGCGCCTGTAACTTAATCTTTACCGCTACTTCCTTCGCCATAACCTACCCTTGCTTGTTTTCTCTCAATATCGATACCACGCTGTCTGCATCGTCAAATAGCAACTCAGACCTTTTCGATTTGCCAGTACTCTATGTCAAGCGGTGTCGGCCGCCCAAATATCGTCACGATTACCTTTACTAAGCCACGCTCGGAGTCTATCGAATCAACCACGCCTTCGAAGTTCTCAAAGGCGCCTTCTCTAATCTTAATCTGATCGCCCTTTTTGAACTCAACCTTGATGCTCGGGGCCTCCTCGGGCTTCTCGGCCTCAAGCAGCATCTTCGCCACATCCGTGTCGCGCATCGGCGTAGGAACGCCTTCGGTTCCGATAAAATCACCGACATCAGGCGTTTCCTTGATCATAAACCACACCTTTTCGTGCACCTTGCCGTCCTCGTTCAAATACATCTCCATAAAAACGTAGCCGGGATACAGTTTACGCTTGTGAACTGTCTGCTTGTGCCCGCGAATCCGCTTAACCTGTTCTATAGGGACCTCTATCCGCCCGACAACATCGGTCAATCCATCTCTTTGTACCTTTTGCGTCAAGGCTTGTTTGACCTGAACCTCTTTATTCGCCGCTACTCGCAACACGTACCACCGCATAATCAGCACCTGCGTTAAATACCAACAACTTCGTTAAAGAAAACCTCGAAGCCCAGGTCTACTAATCCGAGAAACGCGGCCATCAGAATTACAACCACGACCACAATGAATGTCGAAACCGCTATTTCCTTACGGCTCGACCAACTGACTTTCTTCATTTCACCTTCAGCCGAGACCATGAAGTCTGCAATGCTCGGTTTGTTCACGAGCCAGAATATCAAGATACAGAGCGCAATAAACAAACCGACGGGCACTAAAGTGGCGACTAACAGGACTTCATTTCGGGGCAAGCCCCACAAGTCGGAAGCATCGAGTATCCTGTAAAGCCTCAAACAGCCCAGCCCGGCAATCAATGCCACTGCAAAGGCACTGCAAAGCCTTGTATACTTGCCTTGACCACGTTTATAGATGCTAAGTTCCATAATAACACCTTAATACTCTTAATCCGATTTCGACACCCACCACACTTCGAAAAACCGGCTTACGTTCATGCAGGCCAGGAGGGAATCGAACCCCCAACCTTCGGTTTTGGAGACCGACGCTCTGCCAATTGAGCTACTGGCCTGTTCTCTTGTCCTTCGAACCGCAAGGCTGGTGGTTCTACTTGCGACGTATCTTGTGCGTCGTATGCTTGCGCTCTTTCTTGCAAAATTTTTTCAACTCTAATTTTGGCGTGCCCGCCGCAACACTAACATTAGTACGATAGTTCCTGCTGGCGCAGTCCTTGCACTCAAGCCACACATACTCTCTCTTGCTCTTCTTCTTAGCCATATGCCTCATTCCCGCAGACAAGAGGCCCCTTCGCCGCGACAGTGAACTACTCTGCAGATTTACAAGAGCCTCATATTACCACTGCAAACACTGGTGCTTCCAATTACCGGCAGGCGCATGTGCCTGTTACGAGCCGCTGTTTGCCATCACCTTATTGCAGAATCTTGGTCACAACACCGGCGCCCACCGTCCGGCCACCCTCACGAATAGCAAAACGCAGACCTTCTTCCATCGCTATTGGCGAGATAATCTCGACTTCCATTGCTATGTTATCGCCGGGCATGCACATCTCAGCAGTCTTGCCATCACGACTCATCAATGCCAGAACCGCACCGGTCACGTCGGTTGTTCGGAAGTAAAATTGCGGTTTGTAATTCGGAAAGAACGGCGTATGCCGACCACCCTCTTCCTTTGTCAATACGTAAACTTCGGCATGGAACTTGGTATGAGGAGTGATAGAACCCGGTGCGGCGATCACTTGGCCGCGCTCAAGCTCCTTTTTCTCCACGCCACGAAGCAGAACACCGATATTGTCACCCGCCTGGCCCTCGTTCAGGGTCTTGTTGAACATCTCTACGCCTGTAACTACCGTCTTACGAGTCTCCTTGGCCAAGCCGACTACCTCAATTTCGTCGCCAACATGAACCTTGCCTCGCTCAACACGTCCCGTACCAACCGTACCGCGGCCTTTGATGCTGAAAACATCTTCAACAGGCATTAGGAAAGGCTTATCAACATCCCGCTCGGGAACCGGAATATAATCGTCGACAGCAACCATCAGTTCGTCGATGCACTTACCCGCTTCGTTGTCCTTGCCATCGGTGTCCATCGCCGCCAGGGCCGAACCCCTGATGATTGGTATATCGTCCCCGGGAAACTCATACTTGCTCAGCAGCTCTCTGACCTCCAGTTCGACAAGATCCAGAAGTTCAGGGTCGTCCACAAGATCAGTCTTGTTCAGGAAAACAACGATCTTCGGCACATTCACCTGGCGAGCAAGAAGGATGTGCTCCCGGGTCTGCGGCATAGGCCCGTCGTTGGCAGCAACAACCAACACGGCGCCATCCATCTGGGCAGCGCCGGTGATCATGTTCTTGACGTAGTCGGCGTGGCCGGGGCAATCGACATGGGCGTAATGACGCTTCTCTGTTTCGTACTCAACGTGCGCGGTGTTGATGGTTATTCCGCGCTCCTTTTCCTCCGGCGCATTGTCAATATCGTCGAACCTCTTGATGTTCCCGCCGCCCGCGAGGCAGGCCAGCCGCATGGTAATAGCGGCCGTCAACGTTGTCTTGCCGTGGTCAATATGACCAATCGTTCCAATGTTAATGTGTGGTTTTGTCCGCTCAAATACCGCCTTAGCCATCTTACAATAAACCTCCAATGTGCTCGGTTACTGCTTACCCAAGTACTTAACCTATGAAAAAGTGCCTTAATCAACTATGGAACAAACAATCCGCAACCCGAAAACCAGACACGTTCAGCAAACGCTTCGAGGCTGACTTACTTACATTTAGCTGCTGATGGGACTTGAACCCATGACCTCGTCCTTACCAAGGACGCGCTCTACCACTGAGCTACAGCAGCGGTTCCGATATTACGCCGTGCACTTATACCTATGCGGCCAGTCAGGTTATACCTCTGCAGTTTTCGCTTCAAAGCTGTCAATATACACTTTACCCTCCCTCACGGGCCAAAGAACCCCGCTTGAAACCACTACACGTTCAACAAGCCGCCAGCTTATTTATACGAAACGTCCAGTTTACTTATAATACTACACCTGTGTAAACACCAAAAATCAAAAAAATGCAAAAAACTAAAAATTTTTTTTATCACCTGCGACAAACTTTTCGCAGCAACAACCCCATTCCTCAAACCGCGAAAACCGCCCTTAGCCTGGTTGTTGATCTTTTGCCGTTACGCCTAGCTGCCGCCTTTCTCAAGCTTGGCCGCCTCTCTGGCGCCTCCCATGCTTTCAGTCCATCGCTGCACCTGCACCTGCCACTGCGACCTGTCCCGCGGTGCGATTACTCTGCTCAGAAGTTCACAGACCAACGTGTTCGGATCGGCCCCTCCCGGCGGGTTACGCAAGTAATTGTCGATCGAACCGATAATGGCGTCATTTGAACTTAAGTCCTTTTCCAGCAACCGTTTATTAAGCAGTTCCACGGCCGCATTTGACCGAGGCCACCGCAGGTAAACGTCCAGCAAATCGGCCAGGACAGACTCCCGCTCCCCATCAGCGAGGGCTACAGACAACAACCACACCAAACTCTCTTCAGCACGCTCAAATTTGCCGCCCCCTCGATAAAGCCTCGCCAATCCTTTTCTTACGGTCCTAAGCATGTCCTCCTCGTTCTCACCCGTGGCCTTTCGCTCGGCTATTTCCAGAAAAGACAATCTCTGATCGTCCGACAGCTTTGTTTTCGTCTCCGGTAGTTCAAATTCACTGACCCATTCAGCTAGGATTGCCGCCTCCGAACGCCTGAAAATCTTCAACATGGCCTGCCAAGCAGGTTCGTTTTCTCCATTTGGCCCGATTTTTCCCCATAGCCAGCCCAGATCATCCTTGCCGCCAACTTCGCCCGCAACCTCGGCAAGCTTCTCGCGCACTCGCGGATTCGGATCGTCAATGAAGTCTGTGCGCAATTTCTTAAGTGCCCGTGCTTTATCGATGTTGACAAGTCCGTTGACCGCTGCTTCTCTGACCGAGTCCGTTTCATCCTTTAGAGCACCCTCGAACAGGGGTTTGAAAAGCCTTGCCGAAGTGGTTTGGTAGGCACTTTGAGCGCATAATCCGGCCATGACCCTGAGCAGCTCCCCTCGGAGCATACCATCGGGCTTATTCTGCTCCTGCTCATAACGGCCGGCCAGCGCCTCAAGATATTGGCCAATCTTCTCGGCGGTCATCCCGTTTCGCTCAAGAAGCTTCTTCATAACTTCAGCGCCCTTTTGGGATTTCACCGGATCTGGCTCAAAAAGGTACTTCTTCGCCCACTCCAACACCTCCGTCGTAATCTCTGGCGAAACCGTCACAGATCCACCGGAGGAAAGGGCATAGTGGCATGCCACCCCCAAGGCCACAAACATCCTCATCCTGACATTATCGTCGCCCTCAACCCTCATCTGCTCGAGTAGTCTCTCTGCTGTGTTCAGATTACCCATCAAGCACAGCAGGTCCGCCGTTTCCAGGCGAACATCCCGATCCTGGTCGGAAATCAGGCTCATTAGAGCAGGACCGAGCACGTCTATCGGAAGCTTCGACTTGTTGGTTCCGCTCCACCACTCCGCAGTCTTGCCCAATGCCCACAATCTCACCACCGCCTCCGAATCAGCCAGGTACCCTCCCAAAAACTTCCCCCTTGCGCCGTCATCCTTTATACCTGCATAGACACGGTCAAGCGCCTCAAGGTAAAGCTGCCGCCAATGGTCACGCTGCTTCTCTATCTCCAGCAGTTGCCTCCGCGTCTCCTGCCGGATCCCCCAATCGCGCAGAAATTCCCGCCGCCCCATCTGCTCGATACCGTTGCGGATTTGCCTGCGGCTGGCTGCGTCAGTGCCGACTGGTATGTTTAATGATGTCAGCGCTTTCTCTGCACCCACCGACACTTGTTCTTCAGAATCATCGAGCAGGTCTATCAACTTAAGTATAGCTCTTTTGTCCGGCTGAAGCTTTAGGGCGCCTATTGCATTGATTCTGGCAGCTGTCGGCATTTTCCGATCGGTTGCCATTTCTTCCATCTGCTTGGATAGCTGTTCGTAATCGAAAATCAGGCACGCCCGCGCTGCAATCTCCGCTTGATCCGCAGCTTCCGTTTTCAAAATATCCAACAACGGAATAATAAAATCCTGCTTGTTTTTGATGATGTGATCGGACGTGGCGCTCTCGCTCAGCGCCTTACAAACCGCCATACGAGCGCCCCGGTTTTCACGCTGTTTCAGCGCACCAAGCAGCATTTCCCTGGCTAACGGATCGCTGCTCACCAATATCTCGCCGGCTGCGTCAACACGTATCTGCTCTTTGCTGCCCTCAAAAAGTGCATTCTTGTAAATTCTCAGCTTCGTGGTCAATTCGGCTTGTTCAATTGAGTGATTGACCATAAGCGCTGATTCTTCGGCGCCGATACCTGCTTTGTGACAGCCGATAATCAGCATCAAGAGTAACACACATAGCCGTTTCACACTCATTGTGAGCACCCGGAGCCAACTGCTGGGCTGAAATTTGGCCATAATATAGTGTTATGCCCAGACAGAAGTCAACCAGTTATACGTTAATTTCCCCGTTTATTCATAAATTCGGCAAAAAAACTCATGCCGATTATCAGAAATGTCACGGCCTTGGGTGAAATTCCTTGTGAATTTTGCGCAATCTGTCCTGGTCAACGTGCGTGTATATCTGCGTCGTAACAATATTCGCGTGGCCTAACATCTCCTGAACGCTTCGCAGGCCCGCACCACCGGCCAAGAGATGCGTTGCAAAACAGTGTCGTAGAGTGTGCACCGTCAAATTCCCGCCCATCCCGGCGCGGTGCGCGTATTTCTTGACCAGCCTCCAGACTTCGATTCGTCCCATTGGCCTGCCCGTGCGCGACAAAAAAAGGTAGTCACCCCCGTGTGCGTTGACAAGTTCAGGCCGGCACTCCTCCAAATATCGCTCGGTTGCACCGATGGCGGCCCTGCCAAGCGGGACGACGCGCTCTCTGCCGCCCTTGCCGAAACACCGCAGGTACCCGATCTTGAGGTTCAAATCACCGATTTTGAGGGCGGCCAACTCCCCTGCGCGAACGCCGGTTGCATACAGCATCTCAAGTATCGCCTTGTCGCGGAGATAGAACCGGTCGCTATGGCATGGTGCATTGAGCAGCCTGACCACATCGTCTGGGCTGAATACCACCGGCAGCTTTTGCCAGGGCTTCGGACCTTCGAGAATACCGGTGAAATCGTCTTCTATGATGCCGACCAGCCTTCCGAACCGCAGCAGCATCTTCAGCGCGACCAGCGCCCGGTTTATGCTGGCCTCGGACTTTCTCCTGCCGCTATGATTCTTCCGCCAAATGCGTGTGATGGTGCTTCTGGCTGCGTTGAGAAACCAGCTCATCGAAGCCTTGCCGACGTTCAAGAAGCGACGGCTCGTTTGCTTTATTGCCGTCATCGCCCGATTTGTGCTGCTATCGTCGTTGCGCCCACAGTCTTCATTCTTGTCGTTTCGGCTCCAGACCTCGGTCAGCACCACCTTTGTTGCCCGCAAAAAGCGGCTTACAGCCGCCTTGCTCGCTTCGAGCAGCCTGCGAGTCAGCGCCTCTATAGCGTCTATCGCCTCTTGCACGGTATCGCTGATTGTCCTCTTGCCCGCCATATATTGCAGATACTGATAAATGACTTCGGGCCTGACCTGCTTGAGGCTCTCGACCCTGCGGAGGCGGCAGAACCGGGCAAAGCCAGCCAGGTCCCGCCCGTATCCGAGAATAGTGTTCTCCGAAAGACCCGCCTCTATCCGCAGGTAATCGAGGAATCGCCTGATACTGTCTCCAATCGGAAGTGATCGGAGCTTCGCGTCCAGATTCTGTATTTGGGCACAGGTCATACGCCTCACAAACTCCAAGCGTCACAGGCTTCAACAATTAGAAATATCGACATTGAGACAATCATGCCTTTAGCCGCAACAGCCAACCAACCCCAAACACACCCAGGCGCCTCGTCGATATACCCGCGGAACTTATCACTGTCGTCTCCGCGATATTAGAGATTATACTGCACCAAGCCCGAACCGGTCAGCTTGGAAACCATATACTGGTTGGCCGCGGTATATACCAGAAAACCTGCGACCACCTGGGGGTTTATTGTTTGTTAGTTCGCTTTTGAGTGTCTGGGTCAGGCTCCCAGCGGCCGAAGAGGCCACGCCGCTTCATGTACGCAACGGTCTCGCCGTTATCAAGAAGTTCGAGAAAACGTCTGCCAGAGCGAAAATATTGTGTGCCACACTTACAACGGAAAATAGCGCCGTCCTCCAAGGATTGTACGAGGTTGTAGTCATCGGAAGAACACTTACCCTTTTTACAGATCGGTCGGAATGGACGCCATTTCTCATATATATCTCCTAACTTCCACAAGGCAAACCATCCAGCTATTGCTCCCAGTGCCCCGATAAAAACTCCGACTATCCAGCCGATTATTCCAAAATGCGAACCAATAAATTTACCACATGCATATCCGGCGCAAATAATCGAAAGAAGTGTTATCAATTCAATAAGGTTCATAATTGTTCTGAGACTATTTCAATAGACTGGCCATCGTCTTCGATTTCCGACTCAAGTTCGATGCACTGACCATCCGGATATGGAGGCACATTTCTGATTTCGCATCTGGGTTTCGTACGCGCCTTAATTTTGCCGCGCTCGGATGAGAGCCCAGATAAAAGTCACGGAAACAGTTGCTATACCCTGAAGGGTAAACAGTAGAGAATTCCTGGCTCTGACTTTGAGACGAAGGACCTGCGGATCATCCAGGTGGTCTTTGGTGAACAAGAAGCGGATTGCCTTGATATTCTTTGGGCAGCCGGTCCCAAACCCGTATGTCGTCGCAAGTCGTTCATATTCTTGGGGATGTTCTTGGCGGAGATATGTGAGTAATTTGCTGTAATAGACAAGAAATCTAACCACAAATACAGCCGTAACTACTGCAAAAAAAAGAGGTACATGATAAAAGGGAGGGTCCATTGCAGGTCTCCTTTTTTGGCCTACTCACTTGCACGAAAGATTTACCAGCAAGTCATGAAGTCTAATCTCTTTTATCAGCGTAGAATGTCCGTCGGCCAAAAGACGGCCACCGGGTAACTGATAGTAATCTTCTTTCGAACACACACGTTTTCTGTTTGTATTCTTCCGATTCCAAAGTCAACTGCTCTTGTCCTTTCGATAAGGGTTTCTACACTGCCGAGCACGTTGGCGCTGGGCCCTCCCAACGCTCGAGCGGGTTACTTCTCGAAACATCGCCGACGGACGCGGAGTTGTCCTCGCGTTTTCTTCTTACTCTGATAACATTAGGGCGAAGATCCAGCCGGCGGGCGTACATAGTGCACCAAGGAGCATGGCTGTGCAGGAACTCCGAATCTTTCGTTTCAAGCGAAAAACCTCCGGGTCGTTCAGGTCGTCCTTGCCGAACATGAACTTCAGTATCTTTATGCTGTTACCCCAGCCTGGGCCAATGCCCAATACCGTGGTAAGCTCCTTCCATTTTTCAGTATGGTTTTCAAGCAGGTATCCCATTAGTTTGTGCTGATATATGGCAAATTTGGCCCATCCGATAACAAAATATACAACGAAAAAAAAAGCTACCGGGTAAAAGACAGGCTTCAGGTCAAGCAACATTGCAGGTCTCCCATTTGCTCTTCGGCATATGAACGATCATGGACGAAATAAACCCTGTGAGAAGAAAATGTGCCGAATCCCTCAGTTCTCCTCTGGAAAAGCATTTTCAACAGACCAAAGTCGGGTTCTTTTTGCTCCGGCTGTTTCGTAACCCACCAATAGTAACCTCACTTGCCTTAGTTGTCAAAGTATGTCTCTTCAACCAGTCCGTTTGGTCCAAAGCAAATATTGAACGAGCGCCACTTGAACCGATGACCGTAGATCCACTCACTCCCAATTCCGTCTTGCTCATCAACCCGATACGGTGGTGAACCTAAGATTGCTTGAGCTTCGTCTTTAGTTAACCCGGGCATGATCCTGTTTGCGGCCTCTGGCGTTACAGGGTCACTCTCCATGGCCCAAAAGGAAAAAGTCAGAAAACCCGACACGCCGATCAAGCATACTCCTACCAGACATAAACTGAGGTAAAATACACGGCTACTTTTCATCGCCTTCAAATACCTCGCTATTGCACGGTAGATTACTTTCTCGGCAGTCCGCTTTGGGGACACGGAACAGGGACAATTCTTTTCGTCACCTTGTTTTTTAGCTTGACTTTCCTTGTCAAGATCAACCTACCATCCCTAAGTGCCTTCTTACAATATTGCCGGCAACCTGTACTTCCACATTTCCTGGCACACCCGTTACCCCACTTGGTTGTCTTTCAAATCCATTCTGCTTGTGGTAGGGTTCGGGCTCTTCACGTCCATCGTAATAATCGGTCTCGCTGTCGCAGGAGCCGTTTCGGTCGTATTGAATTGTGAAAGGATTCAAGTCCAGTATATCAGGCCTTCGGCCGGTGAACAAGCGGGGATTTGCATAATTGCTGAAGCTGTTTGTGCTTGCTTGGTTTGGGTCGCGTTCAAGGAGGTATTCAGCGAATAACGCAAAAGGCATTATCAAAAAGCTGTTTTCTCGGACGTTTGGTTTCGTGGGGCTGCGTCGGCGGCTTCGAAAAACAGCCTGCCGGACGCAGCCGTAATAACTCAAACTTAGGGATTTTTTTTGCTTTTCACGGTAGGTTCAATTCAAGGCACACTCCCTGTGTATGACGATGTAAGGGGTAGTTAAAAAAAAATTCCGTAAACCCTTATTACACAAGGAGGTG
>Ga0180437_10000768_pt1 | contig 58864 bp, 95 predicted proteins | sample SS_ome_4_FD_132410 | JGI IMG/M metagenome (GOLD analysis project Ga0180437, IMG submission 132410) | Hypersaline lake sediment archaeal communities from the Salton Sea, California, USA - SS_3_D_1 metaG | ecosystem: Environmental > Aquatic > Non-marine Saline and Alkaline > Hypersaline >...
CAGAAGTAATCCCATAAGCCTGATGGACTATCTTCTCCATCTTGTTTAAACTTTCAAGCTCCCTCGTCTCCTTAGAATCCTTTTTGAACTGCTCCCAGTGAAACTCGTCAACTCCACCAATTATAGGAAACTCGAAATCTACTCTGGCTCCATCACGTTTTGCCTTCATGCTCTTTGCAAACATATCAGCCTGCTTCTGCGTCCATCCCTTAGCCCACGCTAAACCAGGAGGTATTTCGTTATAATCTAAATTCTTGGCAATATAAGAAATAGAATTTATTATAGCCTTGCAAACATTTATCAACCCGTCAATTATAGGTGCTCCACCAAAAGCATAATCATCAGGGTTGTATTCTATAAAAACAAGCTGATCTGTTGTAAAATTAACCGTATGCCTTGTATGCCCTCCACCACCATATATTATCTGCTTGTATCCATGAATTATCCCATGCTCGTCAACCAATGGCACTATTGTGCTGGCATCCCTTGCATAAATCTCCACAAGATTGTCATTCCGATCAAATGCGTTCTCTATAGCACTTCTGGAGTATAACCCCAAACCTTTTGTTAATACGTATATAAACTGAGAAAAAGGACGCTTCATAGAATTAGGATTCTGGAAAAATAGCGTTGCATCCCTGATAACCTTTAAAGGAACCTTCATCCCCTGCTCTCTTGGCACTATCGACCACTGCATATTTGATATTTCTCTCGCTATGCTGTTTATGCTGGAAGATAAGGCTGGAACCATTAAATAAAAAGTTCGCATTTCATCCCAGGTAAGCATCTTGCCGGCTCTCTGTGTTCCAGATTTACCAGTAAAGTAGGTAAACCACTGAGCAGGTCCAGGCTCTATTCCAGAGACAACAGCTCCGCTTTTCGCTTTCTCAAAAGCAGTTAGCTCTACAGGAGGATGTCCTTCTTTGCCACCTTTTCTTTTAAATACGTCTAATATGCCCATGCAAAACCTTGTCTATTATAGAAGGTGCTCCCCCATACCATAACTCCGGTCTTTCAGGGAACATAAAGTTTAGGCTTTTTCTTCCTCTTCTTGCCAGGGATTTTTGTCTTGTCAATCCTTCCCGTTGTCGGGTCTTTCGGATATCCCCTGTCTGTTCCCGCCCAGTGTCCAACTTTCTTCCCATCCTTTAACCATTTATCTTCCGCGTCGTCTATATCTCCCGAATATCCATCTCTTGCCCATCCGAGACCGTTCAAAACTATACCACAACCCTGCTCTGCATAATTTCGGAAAGTTTTTTGTCCGCATTTGGGACATTTTGGAGGTAAAGGAATACTATCAACACTACCGTTCAGGTCAATTTTAAAACCGCAATCACAAAAAAATGGATATATCGGCATATATTCCTCTTTTTGTTCAAAATTTGAACATCTCTGAATATATAGATATATCTACTTATTTAACTTTTCAAGTTTTGTAAAAATTTTTGCGATGTTGTGGTGGGACGAAGTGCTCTTTATCTTCTTCTGTCAGTATTTTCTTGAAATTCTCAAAATGCTCATCACAAAACCACCAAATATCGTTCCCATAGCGATACGGTTTGGGTTTTTTGGTGCATTTATTAAAATTACACTTAGGATCTGGGTATTTACTCATAAAAATTAAATGTTGGAAATTACCAGTAAATGTTGACGTTTACTGGTAATTTGTTTCATCATTTCCGTCTTTTAAAGGACAATTTAAGGGAAATTTATCACCACAAACCTGCAACAAAGAATGGTTTATCGTTGTTGCGGGATGAATACATAAAAAATCTATAAAATCGACCTCTTTCCCATGCGATTCGGGAAGCCGAAACCTTCTCTCTGCCCTGTATGGACACCGAAAGGTTTGAGCTATTGATATTATTTTTATTTTTGGCACAACATTTTTCTCCTTATTTAATTGAAAGCAACGTCCATGTCTTTCATTCTGTTGTCAATAAGCAAAATAATGCCAATATATGATGGAAACTTGCATCCCCCATGATATTCTACCCTCTCTAAGGAATCTTTTGCCCCCATAATAAACGAAAGATATGTGTTAATGTTCATATACATCTCTTTGGGATAATTTTTGCTACCGTCAATTGCCTTATTGACCTTTTCTATAATGTCCATAATATCCTCCTATGCATAAGTAAAAAAGAAACTTAAATCCTTCTTTGCTGCCATCCTCGCAAGCCATAAACTCATCACACAATCATCCTTTGTCCCAAAAGGATAATGAATAAGCTCATCTATTAACTTGCACATGCAATTATCGTTATCACATGGAGACTCACCCTCTATTAACGGGTTTTTATGGTTGCAAATAGTCCATAATCCGTTATGAAACTCGTTAGCCATAGAAGGAAGCCCCTCAAACATATCATGCTTTTGAGATCCAGTCCTGAACCCCATAACATTAGGAATTATCCACTTGTTAGACTTCCATTCTTCTGTATCCTGTAAATCCTCCATCCATTCCAATAAACTAGACTGATAAGCATTGTTTTCAACATAAACAAGAGAAGGTCTCCACTTTTTCACTATATTTAACACTGCTCTTGCCGTTTCCGGCGAACTCATCCCCTGTTTACGGACCATCTCTATAGGAAACATCTTGTCTGTCTCGCTATCAATACCTAATACCATTATTACCGTATAATCAGCAGTAGTTTTCTTAGATATAGCAAGGTCAACTCCTACATAAATCTTCGTATTTTCGTTAAAAAGCACCTCAGTATCGTCAATTCTTATGGAATTTTGCACCCATCCCCTCTTAAAAATGGTATCTTCATCGGAAATAGGCATATTCCTGTAAGCCCTGTCAAATTCAGCAGGATTTTCAGCCCTCAACGTCAATAAATACTTTTTGTCATACCTTTCCTCCCAAATAGGATCACAATTCTCGTTAATAGCATAAAATTTCATATTAAAACGATTTTTATGTATATTCCCCATAATTTCAGAAGATAAATCGTCCTGATGCCAGATTGTGCAGATATACCATAACCTCCCCACCTTTGGGACCACCCACCTGACAATATCACCCCAGAATTTCTTCTTTATCATAATTCTCTGGCTAGGTTTACCGATAGAGTTCTCAAAAGTAACAATATCATCGCAGACCACTAAGTCGGCTCTGTCACCAGTAGCAGTGCCCATAATACCAAAAGCCTCTAACGTAGACTCCTTGATACCAGGAATATTTCTCTTTACCGTAAAGCTCAAATCTCCCCAGTTAGAAGCCTTTGCAGGTTTCAACTTGCCATACAATTCGTGATACTCAGGACTGTTCTCGATAATATCCTTGATAGCCTTTACCCTCTTTTTAGCCAGATCTTCCGTTCCAGATATTATTTTAATCCTGATGTTAGGATTGTTGCCAATCTCGCAGGCTACCCGACCAGTTACCACCTGAACAGACTTGCCATGATCCCTCGGCGCTGCAATAAAAGAAAAATTACTGGTATCTAACAAATCATGCCACTCTTCATGCATCCAGCATAACTTTATCAACCCACCAGTCTCAGAATCATACATAAAAGAAGGGATTGCCTTCTTGTAATTGGTCTTTTTCTCCTGCAAGAGATTAGATCCAACTACCGCTTTAGATACTATTCTCAACCCAAAAAGTTTGTTGTCCAAATTATCCTCCTGGACACCAGTCTGGAGGTTCGATATGGGTTAGGTTGTCATTGTTGGAGATATTCTCAACAAAATCAAGTGAATTGTGTGTGTTTGCAAGGTAATACGTTCCGGTTTCACAATCCCATACCCTTATTCCACAAATATACATATCAGGAAAATCGCCTAAATACTTTTTTATGTCCAAAAAATCACAATCCTCGCAACCGGAAGGCTCTGTTAAATCCCTTCGCTTTCCACCAGCCCTAAAACTCAATTCAACCTCCTAATTATACTTGTTAGAATGAATTAAACATAAATTTATCTTCTCTAAAAATTCAGCCCTCCTAGCACCAGTCATATAACCACAAGCACACCAAAATAACATCCACTCCTTAGCTACAGGATTGTCAGCCTCTAATAACTCGTTTACAACCCCTGATATTGATTCCATCATAACTCCTTCATAGCTTAATTCCAATGCTCTGCCTTGCTCCAACTATCACCACCGTCCAATGTCGTGCAAATCACCCAGTGATTGCCACGCTCGTAAATAATCTCCTCATAATCATTGTTTACATACCTCGATACCTCATAATAACCAGAAGGTACATCACAATCATCGCCCTCTTCATCCGTATCACAACCACAAAATACCAACAATGTAGTCGCAAATAAAAGAACTAAAACCAAACCCCAATGCCTCTGTAAAAAATCAGGTAACATCATTCTTCTCCTCTATGGTTTTGGAAATAATCTCTATCTCCTCACCACAATAAATACAATGCGTCATTGCGTGATGAAGCTCCCTGTCTCCCCGCTTCTCCGTAATAACAAGATGATCTCCAAATTCTCCCTCTTCGCTAAGACGAGCGGTACATTCGTTGCAAAATATAATGTGAGCCATCCTCTTACAACAAATATCAAAACCCGTATACCTTTTCCCCTTCCCCATATGATGCTCAAACTCAATCTTCATAACCTTTCTCCTTTATCCAAGCCTTGCAATAATCACAACGACAGCCACCAGCAACCACAACCTCATACTCTTCATCAGACATCTCCTGATGAGGTGTGGTTAAATGCTTCTGCCAAATCACTAACTCAGCTACCGAATCTTTTATCTCCCTAATCATGCAAATCCATGCTCGCTACTATATCAGGAACCTCCTTCACTACCTTCCACTTTACCCCATAAAGCCTCAATCCTGCGTTCAAAAACTCACCAATCAAACCCTCAAACTCATCCTTCGATATACGACCATCGGTATAAGCAAACATTAACTTAGCTGCAAAACCAAACATCGCACTCAAAAACTCCTCCTTACTCGGTTGCCTCATGCCCATACTCCTTTCTATACCAAATAACATGGGTTGAAAATCATAATTTAATAAAATTACCATAATAAATTACAATGCAACTTCCATGCCAATTCCACAGAAAATGTAAAAAACTACCTTTGATTCTAACTGGCTCAAAGATAGAAAAGCCTCGGCTAGTCCCAAACCATAAGTAAAGGATCCTGTTGACATATCAGACATTCTAAACGAAACCACAATTACTCCAATACGTCGCACCCTCACGGGAAAATGTAAAAAAAATATTGTCTGCACCTGCATCCTTATATATTTTCTTCATCCTGGACTATTTTTTCAAGGGGGGGGATATACCTTCGCACACTACGAGACCTCCCCTGTATCACTGTCATCAATGATCAATTTCTGCTTTTGTTCTTCAGTTAATAGTGGCACCCTGTCCATGATATGCTTTTGTAACTCTTGGATGGATTCAAAAGGATCGACAGCATTGAGTACTATGATATTAACATTTGGTTTTTCGTCAAGGACTCCGACAGCTTTACATATAATTTCAAAGACACGAGCAAAGGACTTATTATCAGGATCATTCAGTACTCTCTCTGCTGTCTTTATACCGGTATGAAACAGATGTTTAAGCTGCGCCTGTGCTCTCTTAAATAAATCTCCTCTCTCCTTTTCGATAGCATGTCGAAACTGTGGTATTTCTAGCCAATTATAAACGGTAGCTCTGGAAACTTCACAAGCGGTAGCTACATCAGTTTTATTCTTTCCCTGCATAAATAGTTCAATGGCTTTGTTCTGCGCTTCCGAAAATGTATAAGAATTTCTATCCATATTCATAATATACCTATATTCTACTCTACTTTCAAGTTATAGTGTAATCAGTTCTTATTATTCTATTATAATCTATTTAGGATATACAATACCAAATAGCGGGATAATACCTTGTTCTATATTACTTTATAGCTAGTATGCAATTATTTGCATAGTTATTTGCTGTTATGTTGCCATAAATCCTTTGTTTATAGGGTTTTGTACTAATATGCAATTATTTGCATAGTATGCAACTTATTGCGTAGTATGATTAACTCTTTGTTTATAGGGTTTTATGTCGTTTTTTAACGAATTGTATATGAATATTTTTGCACACAAGATATAGTTTTGTGATTTTTGTACTTTTTTTGAACATTATAGATCTATCCTGATATTAGATTTTATTCTAGGTTAAATATTTTTTTATCCTGGTATTTTATTGTTTTTTTTGTAATTGTGTATCCTATTGTAATTGTGTATCTATCTGACACAGAATCTTAGTTCTATAAGTTATTGATATTAAAGGGTTTTTTTATGTAGGTTTTATTGTGTCCTTATAGGTTACAGTTTTTAAGGTTACACTTTTATAATAGTATTGTTTCAAGAGATAGAGCCTTTATTATCAAGGTTTTATGCAAATCTATGAAATGGTATAATGGCACGGGAATTGCATTATATAAAGATAACTATGTATGATAAACAACTAAAGGGATATATTATGAACACTTTAAGATTACCGATTCCAAAAGTAAAAGAGACAAAAGCATTTTGTGATCAAGGTAAAGCGATTACAAAGGGAACGGGTGAATATTGGTTTAAGATTATTGATAATGCTATCAATAAAATTGAATCTAAAGAATGGACGTTATCAGAATACACTTTAGTCTCATTTCTAAAACAATTAAAAGAAAGTGCAGATTATATGCAATCTACTGGTCAAACAGTATTTTATGACATTGAAGAGGAGTTTAGAAAAATATTTTGCTGTCTTGATTATAGCAAATAAATATTCATTCAAACAACTTAAAAGGGAAAGTATAATGTATTATCACAAAATGGTTGTAGACTTACCAGAAAACAAAAAACAAGTAACTAAATGGTTTGGATTTTTACCGAGATTCATTTCTAAAATGGGTTTTCAGATAGGATGTGTTTTGAATCATGGTAAAAGAAAATCTATTTCTTTTTCTGTTATGATAGGTAAAAAAGAAAACCTTACAAGTTATGAATTTTTGAACATATCGAGAAATTATATGGACAGAAAACCATTATGGGTTATGGGTTTTAATTTTAATAACGTTCAAAAAAGAATACACGAATAATTCAATTCATGGAAACCTTTGTATAATAATCACAAATTGGCAATTAAGCCGATTAAAGGAGTTAAAAGAAATGTCTTTACAGGTTGCTAAAACAATATTAGAACAAATTGGCGGGAATAGGTTTTTAGTTTGTACGGGCGCCAAAGATCTTTTTTATACTGATGACGGATTAGTTTTTAAACTCCCACGATATAGACATACCAAAATAAATTGTGTTGAAATTTCATTAAATGATAAAGACCTTTACAATATCAGGTTTTCAAATTGGAATATAAGAAAATTCGAATTAACAGAAATATCTAATTTCAAAGATGTATTTTGTGAAGATCTGAAAAACGTATTTTGCGAAGAAACCAAACTATCTATTGATATTCAATAGGATAACAATTTAAAGGAGTTTATCATGATAATTGCTTCAAAGATGGAGATGGAACAAAGAAAAATAAAAAGAAGTGTTGAATCTTATCTTAAAAAAACAGGTTCAGAAATTAAGATTATGTGGAGACATATCTCAAAAGAAAAACAGGTTCAAATCTTAAAAGAACACTTTGATTATTTATTCAGAGATATTGATTTTAATAAACTGATGGAGGATTAAACCATGAAACTAAAACACAATAAAAAATCAAAACACAAATTGAGAAAAAAACGGGATAAAAGGAGAAATAAGAAATGAAGGTGAACTGGTATTACTCTTCAAAAATTAATCCTTATAGAGATCCTAACTGGAATATAAACAGACCTTTTGACGATTATAAACCTTCTTTGAGATACAAACTTATGTCTATATGGTGGCTAACAAACAGGTTTTTTAGATTTTCGGCGCCCAAAAAATTGAACGGTATGTGTGAAAGATATAAACTAAGATTGATTCTTTTTTGGGATCAATTAAGGGATAAAAGGAGAAATAAGAAATGAACGAGGATGTAAAAATAAGAGGATATAGCAATAATCCTTTTGAAAAAGAGGATATAGACAAAGTTTATTCTATTTTGAGAAAACTCGGAACAAAGAAAAACAGAGTAAAATCTATCGTTAAATGTCAAGTTTGTGGGAATATATTTTTATCCTCCAGAAAAACTTGCCATACCTGTCAAAATTGCAATGAATCGTATAGGATTTATTTTATATCCTTTAACGATGTTAGAAGGATAAACTTTTTCAACTTAATTGGAGTTTAACAAATTGGAGTCAATACCGACTTAAAGGGGATATATTATGTATTTAAGAACAGTAGAACATATAAAAGAAGTTTTAGTTAAGGATGATCCGACAAGGAATATATTTATATCTGAAATTGTAAACTTTCACAAAGAAGGGAAGTTTTGTCTTGTTGCAATAAAAGGGAAGGAATCTTATGTTATGATAACTATTGAACATGTCAATAAGCTATATGGTTATCATTTTGGAACCGATGAATCTTTTTTATAATTCAATAACAACTTAAAAGGGGATTATTGTGAAGCTAACACTAATAAATGACTTTCATAAAACCGAGACAACAGTATATGCAAAGAACAACACGATCAATCAAAATCAAATAAAAAGAGCAAAAAAGCGGTTATGCGGAATCAGCACTTGTTGTTGCGGTGGAATACGTGGAAGACAATCTTTTTCCTTTGATATTGATTATAATAGCAAGGGTGAAGAGATTTTTATCAATATAACACCAGAAATTGACAATGACAGAAACAAATATTAGCAATAACAACGAAAGGGTTTATTTATGATAGATACAATCGGAACATTTATCATTTTACTTTTAATGTTTGTAATATTCCCTTTATGGGTATCGAGAGGAGTTAATAAATGAATATTCCGAAGAAATTACAATCTCATATTAAAAAAGCAATTTCAGGCGGTGCTATATTTTGCGATATATGGAATGATTTTTTTGAAATGGGTATTGTAAAAACAACTGAATACAAAGAACTAACCAAAAAAGAAGAGGACTTTTTAAATTTAGCACTTGATTTTTATAAAAGAAATTTACATTAACAAATTGGCACTTAAACCTATAGCTTAAAGGGGTGTATTATGAATTTTAGCTGCAATAAGGTTTGGTTTTATTCAAAGAGAAAAACGAAAAAAGGACGATATATTGTTATGTTGTCAATATATGTTTTTAAATGGTATATCCTTTTTTCTAACATGAAACCTTTTATTGAATATGGGAGAAAATCATGTTAGCAATGTTTGAAAGTGCAACAGAACTAAAAAAAGCTATAACATCGGTGTATAAAGATTATGACAATCTCATACCGATAAAGACAAAAGGGAACAAATTGGCAATCGGACAGGTTGAAACAATACCGGATTGTATCGAAGGAGACTTTGAAGGTGCGGTTGACAAACAAGCAATCAGGGATATTATCAATTACTGTAACTCTGAAAAAGAGGATATAACCTTGACAGCAGAGTTTAAACCTGAAACTAAATTTGTTGTTACAGATACAGGGGAAAGAAGTCAACATGACATAACCGGAAGGACTATTCAGAAATTGGAAACTATTCCCGGAGATAATAGACACGTCCTAAATATCAATCAAACATGGGATTTATTAAGGTTTCGATGGGATTTTGTCCCGGATCCGGTTATAGGAAACATTATCGGTATTATAGACGGCGTAAAGTTTAGCAAATTGGCTTCTGCACTGTTAAACACTACTGCAAAGAATGAACCGAGAAAATCACTGGAAACGGTGAATATTACAAGGGATAATCTTTTATCCTGTGATGGTCACCGTGCTACCTTTGTTAAAAACGATTGTATTGAGTTTATCTATCAGGATGATGATATTAACATCTGTATAGATAAAGACTCGGTAAAAAGAATATCAGGACATAAAACAAAGGACCTTGAAATTGAGATTTATGACCGGATACTAAGAGAAGATGAAAAATTAGATGGCAAAACTAAAGGTTATTGGTTCCAGATTGAAAATATCGGTTTTGAAGGTTTCGAATATGGATTATACCCTAATTTAGATGTTATATACAGGGAGTTTGACAGGTCCAACAAAGATATTGAGATTGACAAAAAGGACCTTGTACGATTGACTAAACAAGCTAAAAAGTTAGCAGAAAACAAAGTCCAATGTTCAAAACTTCAAATTGAGGATAATACTCTGTCTTTTATGAGTAATAATCCAAATGAAGGTGAAAGCACTGTTAAAATGGAGATTGAATCCAATGGGAATGAATTATACTTCGGTATCAATCTCGGATATTTGCTTCAGGTGCTTCAGAAATGCAAAGATAAGACTATCCTTTTAAATGGAATTGATCACGAGTCAATGCTAACAATAAAGGATGAAAAATCAGGTTTAAACTTTGGTATTATGCCAATGAGATTACAATAAAGGAGATTGAAATGAAACAATGTGTGTTTTGCAAGTCAACAGATAGGTGATTATATTCCGGCAGGATTTGTCTTTGAAGATTAACGCCCTTTTAACCCTTTAAGTTGTTTAGCTCTCCTGATAACTCCCCGTTGTCGGGAGAGCAAATTAAAAAGGAGAAGGAATAGTGATAACATATTATAACTTAGGGCAGTGCGTTGGGAATAGGATGTTATATTTCAGGTCAACGGATGTAGAACAAATGAATTATCGCAGACTTTTGTGGAGTGTTCCAGACGAACTTCTTTATTTTTTGTCTGTCAATGAAAGTATAACCATCGTTGAAAAAACAAGTAATTCTCGTGGTGGAAAGATCGAACGAATATTTATACCAGTATTGATTGACATTCTTAAAAGCATATTTTTTCAGGAGAACCCTGAAAGTCTTTATTTAAAGGACCACTATTCAAAAGCAATGGATTTATTGAAACATGACAAACAACTTTTGACAAAATATAAATTCTGGAAAAATAAAATAAAGAAGATAGATATTCAAGTAAACAGCATCTTGGTTGCAAAGGAACCAAACATTTTAAGATCGCTTGACAAACAGGACAACTTCAACCATGAATCAGGAAAGGAGTAAATCATGGCAACTTTAAAAATTCCCAAAAATGTGTGCGAAGATATATACAAAGATTTGGCTAGCACTACCATGTATCGCATTGGCATTATAGAGGAGATGAGAAGGATTTTTACAGAACAAGACTACCATATTCAGTTAAACAAAAGACTCTTGATCTTAAAGGAGAATAATCCAAAATTGCTTCAGGCAATTAGAGAACATAAGGATATGCCAGAAATTGTTGAAGAGTTGGAACGATTTTTGGATATCATAAAAGGAGAGTAAATCATGGAACATCCAGAAATAATTAGTCTTGAGACATTAAAAGAGCATGGAGTGTGTAAGGGCAGATATAAACATCTCATAAAAGGTCTTGGAGGGATCGAAAAATATGGAATGACCACCCCTATTTCGCTAATGCAAATTTATGAGATCTGTGGTATAGAAGACGTTCTATGGGCGATAGGAGAGTACGACTTAGATATAAGCCATCCTGAAGTTAAAGAGTTACAAGAGATAGTACTTACCAGCAAGGATGCTGAGCAGTGTTGCTATTTTGCAAAGCATATCGAAGGTGCAGACATTGAGAGATTACAGGAAGTGGTACTTGCCAGCAAAGATGCCGGGTGGTGTTATTGTTTTGCAATAGATGTCGCTGGTGCAGACATCAAGAGGCTACAGGAGATCGTTATTACCAGCAAGGATGCCGGGTGGTGTTATTATTTTGCAAGGTATATCGAAGGTGCTGACAAGAAAAAATTAATGAAAGTGTATAAAGGAGAATAAATCATGAGAAATAAGATTCTAGAAAGAGTGAAAAATAACATGGATTGCCTTGATACACATCTTGACAATATTAAGGATATAGCAGGAGAGATAAGGGGCATTGCGGACAATTTAATGAAATCCACAAGGGCTTCGAACAATCAAAAAGCTGTAGACATTTTCAATAAAGCAGAGCAGATTATATTGTTTCTGGATTTTGGAGAGTAAATCAAGTATTCTTTAATGCTGTGAAGGACATGAAATGTTTTATTAACACCTGTGAAGGAGAAGGATTGATATGACAGGAGACTGGATAAAAACATACCAAGACAAAGAAAACAGAGAACTCTGTAAAAAATTGATAGATGACCTCCTGCAGAAAGCTAGAAAAAATTGCAAATTGGCGACAAGACCTAGTAAAAATACTTCAAAAAAGGGTAGTGTCCTAATTTGAAATAAAAATGGGGCTTATTAGCTTAGAACAGTTAAGGTATTACACTGGAGGGTGTAGTGCCTTCGCTCAAACCATAAAAAGAACTATGGTTCGGAGTGATTTGCATTTTAATTACCGGCTCTATATGATATTTCTCTTGGTGATTCGACATGTTAATAAATTCATAGGTAAAAACTGTCAAGGCAGTTCCTATGCATACTGCGGATTGAAACCAAATTGAAAAATCGTTTCTGCCCATAGTATCACCTCCTTTCGAGGTGTAACTAAATGCAAAAAACTATTAAGCTAATTAAGCCCCGTACCGTTTAAGATGATTTTATCATTATTTCAGAGCAAACAAATTATTTTTTCCCAAAAAAGGAGCCTGTACGTGAAAAAGAATTGCCATTTTAATAAAAAAAAGGTTCCAACACTACGTACCTGCTGGAACCTTAAAAGTTTTGTGAGTGTGCCGGAACTGGTATGCGGAATAAGTTCCCAACTTATCACAGTTCAAGCTGTTAGGGGTTCGAGTCCCCTCACTCACATCCGCATTAATAAACATATGGGGCAGGAATGGGTTCTGCCAGCGTCTTATAAACGCATGGTAGAGGGTTCAAATCCCTCCTGCTCCAACGCATTATTAACTTGGAGTCTTCGCAACCGCCAAGTAGCTGAAGACCCCGTACATACCTTGACAAAGAATCAAGGAACGTTCACATATACAATATATGTTTTTTTGAGTTCTTTGTCAAGTACAAGGAGACTCAATATGAACAACCTTTCTTCAGAAAAGAAAAAACAGGTTATTTTAGCTCTTGTAGAGGGAAATAGAGGATCTTTTTACTTATGGGTGTTAAATTTATTAAAATGCAATCATATCATCGACAGTAAAATTTTTGTCTAAAATTTCTTGAATTGTGACCAATTTTATTTTAAATCCTCTTTTTTGAGATTTTATTACTTCCTCTTTCGCACCTTTACCAAAGCTAAATGCTATAATAAATCCCTTCATTATCTTGTGTTCGTTGTTTTCGTTATAACGACTAATAGCTGTTTCTAATTTATCAATTTCTACTCTCCCCACTTTTTCTTGCTGTTTTACCTGCATTGGATAATGTTTCATGTAAGAAAATCCATCAATTCCCATGTCGCCTGTTTTTTTGGGGCTTGGCATGCCATGCAATTCATTTATCACCCAAAACTGAAAATCAAAATGAGTAAATTTCTTCAGCTCTTCAATTGATTTTGGCATACCAATAACAAGATAATCTTCTTCTTTAACTCCAATCCTACTCAACCTGCTTTTAATTAAAGTAATTGCAGAAGGGGATATATCAATTCCAATCCATTTTCTTTTAAAGTTGTTTGCCGATGCAAGCGTAGTTCCACATCCGCAAAAAGAATCAAGCACTAAATCTCCTTCGTTACTGCTGGATTTAATTATTCTATCTAATAATTCTTCTGGTTTCTGTGTTGGATAACCTGTTCTTGCTCTTGCAGAAGGTGCAATTGGTTGAATTTGCCACCAATCATCTGGTCTTTTGCCAAGAGGGTGTAGCTTTTGTTCGCCAAAATCTTTTCCGTCCCTAATATTGCCTATATAATGTTTAAATCTCTCTTTTGTTGCTTCAGCATATTCTTCTCTTACTTCATCAACATTAAATGTATATACATCTGTTTTTGAATATCTCAGTATATTATCATGCCTTTTCCCAAAATCATTTTTGGGATATCCAGCTCCTCTATAACACCAAATTATTTCATTTCTAAAATTATTGTAACTAAATATATCATCGCACATTACTTTCAAATAGTGAGAAGCATGCCAATCACAATGTAAGTAAAAAGTCCCGGAAGGTTTCAATATTCTATACAGCTCAAAGATTCTATGTTTCAACCAGTCTATATAGACATTTATTCCACCATCCCATCTATCCTCGAAACTTCTTATTTCCGCTTCGTCTCCCCATACTATTTCATAATTTCGATTACTAAAAAATGGAGGATCTATATAAATCAAATCAACACTATTGCTTGGCATGTTTGCTGTTATTGAAAGATTGTCACCACATATAAGTTTATTAGTCATGTTGAATGAATTATATCACCTTTTTTAAAAAACTCAAATTAGGACACTACCCAAAAAAGCTAACATAATAAGATATTATCAATAATTCCCTGAGTCCGGCTCTCGAATCGACTTAATAACAACAATAATTTTTTTAATCGCTGTTATTGTCAATACCGGACTCGACATTATTTCTCATACCTGGGGTACGCAAAATCAAACTCACAAAATTCCAAACCGTCCCTTTCAAGAATGTAAGACTCATCGAAAGTCAGCGTTTTCATTCCAAAATGAGGCACATATACTTTATAATTCATCCTTTCATCCATCTCTTTCATTAAAAAATAGAAGGTGTCTGCACTCATAAACACTACTATTGGATGTGTTTGGCAATTTTTTATAGCATCCTGAAGTTTGTCAACTACACTGTCATCGTCTTTTGGTGTTTTAAATATCCTCTTAAACATTGTTGTCCTCCAGCAGTTCGGGGTTTTGATTCTCGTTCCTAATAATTCTGTATCCCTTTTGTGCCTTCTGATTTGTAAGCAATTTGTTATATAATTCAATAAATCCAGGATCTTTATCCCTTATGCCTAATAAATCTCTACTTTCCGAGTTCTCAGGTTTATTTAGAGACTTCAACTCAAATCCTAAGCACTAATCAATCATAATACAAATTATAATTATAACCGTAATACATACTGCTACTACGCTAAAAAAAATATATTCCACTTCTCTCTCCTTTCATTTTAACAACCCATCCTTCCAAACCTTATAATTCCTGGTAACTTTTAGGTTTGTTTTATATTTGCACCCTGAAGATAATTCCCTATCCTCAGTGATATCCAACTTAATTACTCTCGAATATGTTGACCGTATCCCATCCACGCTGATAGCCTTAACCTTGATTCTGTGATGTCCTGGCTGCAATCGGGATAGATCGTATTGCAGTTGCACAGACCAGTCTGGTAACAGTGTTGACCGCACTCTGTGCCTCTTGCCGTCTATAACTACCACGTATGCCTTGATCGGTTCGTAAACAGCATCACAGACAAGCAACGCTAAGATTATCAGGACTAAGAATTTAATCATCATCTTTTATCTCTAATTTAAAAGCGAAAGGAAGACCCAAATTTAGATCGGTTTTAAAATATCTGAGAAGCTCTACAAAATAACGATGATATAAATACCCCTCCTTTTGCCTAACCCAAATGCTAGCGGTTATCCCATCCCCTGTTTCAAGCACATAACTAATGGCTGAACATGCTAGTGTAGTAAACCTTTCCTCAGCTTCGCCTGTCCAATCTTTGTGAAGATAATCTGTAAATCTTTTATATCTTGCCATCCTGTTTACGTTGCCTGTGGCATGGATTAGTTCGTGCAGTCGTCTTTCTAGAGAATTATAATTATCTCTGTAAAATATACTATCCACTTCATGATCGTAAAAGGCTAAAACCTTTGAGTTTTCCTTTAAATAATTTATAGCGGCTGGAGTATGACAATATTTGGTATCAACTATAAATTCAGGAACATTTAATTTTTCTAACACCCTGTTCATCCAGATATTAAACTTGTATCTTCTTAGGTTTTGCTTTAAACTTAAACCTTTTATTTTTAAGTTATTAACCCTTATGTCAATCTCCTTCTTTCACTCGTTCATTTCTATGTGCTAAATAGTAATAAGCCATATCATTCCTCCTGTTTTAGCCAATATCCATTATCGTAAGGGTCATATCTTTTCCCAAATTCATACACCATATTAGGAGCATATATTTTCCGGTTAAAAGTTCTGAAATCAGTTATCGCTTTATTGCCCTCAATTTTAGTTACGAGACATTCCCTTTCGCCGTTTTTAAACAAAGGATTTGAAGCAATTACAATATCTCCAACTTCTAAGAATTTTTTCATGTCAATCCTCCTCCCTGAAAAGCCTGTCGGTGATTTGAGATGCTAATTCCGGTAAAGAGTCCATTACAAATTTATTACCTGAATCATTTAACCCTTTTCTCCATGCAGTTTCCAAGCCTTCCTTAATTACCTGCTGGACTTGCTCTTTTGATTGATGCGTTTTGTGGTATTCGGATTTGAGTTCATCCAACAAGGCTTTCTGATCGTCAAAGCTAGATCCTATGTCCTTCGGCGTGTAACCATCCTCCCTGGTATTTAATTTAAGCCATTCATCAAGCTCTTTATATTTTTCTTCCAAGTCCCCCAAAAACTTATCTGAACGCATTTATTTCTCCTTATATCTTTATATCTAACTCATTAGCAACTGCCTGCCATAGTTCCATAATATTAAGTTTTGGCTTCCCTGCTCTCCACAAACCTTTTGATTCTGAAAAATTGAATAATCTGTTAATTCCTGTAGAAAATGGACAATCACCACCCTCAGCCCATTCTTGCATTTTATCCTTTCCACAAATCAAAGAATCCCACCTCATAAGTTCAAGGGTTAATTTGTTTGATAGCCCTCCCATGTTAATCTGCAAAACCGTAAGTAAATCTATATGAGCTTTTCTTATATCAGCAGAATGTAAATCAGCATAACTTAAATTAGCAGAATGTAAATTAGCATAACGTAAATTAGCAGAACTTAAATCAGCATAACTTAAATCAGCAGAACGTAAATCAGCATAACTTAAATTAGCAGAACGTAAATCAGCATAACTTAAATCAGCAGAATGTAAATTAGCATAACGTAAATTAGCAGAATGTAAATCAGCAGAACTTAAATCAGCATAACTTAAATCAGCAGAACGTAAATTAGCAGAACGTAAATCAGCCCTTTCTCCACCTGCCTCACTTTTCAACCATTTCTTGTGATTCTTTAATTTTTCTTTTAATTCGTTTTCCTCCATTCTCATTTCTCCTTTCGGTAATAGTTCTTGAGGACAAACTCCGCTGCCCTGTCATAAAAACTACTATTAGCCTTCTCTGCGTGCCTGTTTATTTCCAACAGAGCATCATGTAGGGTCGCATGTTCTTCAGCATAATTTGTCGGCTCTGCAACCTTGACGATATGCAAACCCGCTACATCCTTTATTCTCTGAACAAATCTTCTGGCGGTACGCTCAACCTTTTCCCTTCTTTCTTGCTGTATAATTGTTGAATGAAAAAAATTTGTCATTCTTTCTATAAATTGCTCTTCCACGCTCTTCTCTTCAAATAACTCAAACCAGTCGGGAGTTTCTTCAACAATCCAATTTGGCAAACCATACCTTTGGTTTGTCTTTGGGTAATAATTACCAGCACCTTGAACCCATTCAAATATTGTATCTTGTTCAATACCTGGCAAATCCTTCTTTGACCTATACTTCTTCTTCATCGTTCTCCTCTCTTTCTGGTTGTAATCCGCTTTTACAACCTTCTGGGGTTGTGTCCTCAGCACAATAAGGGCATAATAAATATACTTCTTTGTCCTCGCAACTCGGAATTCTTACAACCATTGATGTTATGGGTAAAACCCTTCCGCACTTTTTACATTTCTCCCTCGCTGTCATTTGCTGTCCTCCTTAATAGCATTTATACTCATTAAAATTGCAGATTTTTGAGCACTCCAGATACCGTCCTTTTCTTCTGGTTCTATTTCTTTAATTAGGTTCTGGAGTTTGTTTGCAGCATTATTTATAACTTTAGAATTCTCTGAAAGAACGAAGTCGGCAAGGTTATCATTCAACTCATCCACATACCCCTTTTTAGACATATATTCTTTATAAGATTTTTTTATCTCTTCCTTTGTTCTCATTCGTTCATCTCCTTTAAGATTTGATTTTCAAACCTACTTATAATTTCCTTCGCTCTACTCCTATCTATATCTTCTTCTCTCAGCACTATGTGGACAGGATTGTTTATTCTGTGCAACATTTTGCCATAATCTTCCGCACGCAAGTTGATTTCTTCTGGTAATTGCTCAAGTAGTATTCTGCTATACATATTAGTCGTTTCTATTTCTATTGACTCACAAAAAAACGTGTAGCCTTCATCCAATATAGTTACTTTCATTTCTCCTCCTACGGTATTGCCATTAAACCAAACACAAACAGCAACGCTAAAATAAATAGAAGCTCAAGGAATAGTCTTGTCATTATAAATCCTCTATATCACCACCAGCTCCCCAAAGAGCATACAGCGACAATGACATCACCACTAAAAATAAAAACCCTAATAATATAAACTCTGTCATGTCAATCCTCCTTTATCCTTCCCTGATTAGTTCATCTAGCCTTTTCTGTATCTTCTCGATCTTCTCCAAAGGCTTTGCCTTCTCTCCCACCTCTATGTCTACCCTGGGAGGATCTCCATATACCTTCTCTATATGCTTTTCTACTATCCGAGAATCATTAACAAATATCAACCCCTCAAGAGCATCAAACAAACTCTTCTCAAGGTTGTCAAGATCTGGCTTTGTATCTGGATACAACACCTTCTTTGGTTTAGACTTTGGTCTTAAAATATGAAAAGTTACCTTTGCATACAAAGGACCATCAAGTAGATTTTTCGGAACATGATCCTGTGCTACAGTCCTGATAGCGTTTTCCCAGTCCCTTGTGCTTTTATCCTTAAAAGCCATAGGTCTTTTGGTTTTAGGATTTAAAAACATCTTAGGAGCTTTCTTTGCTACTGCGTTCCCATATACTGTAAATTTAATAGAATGTTCCGCCATCATCTTCATCCTTATTATATTTTACTTGCAAATTGTGTGCCTTTATCGACTGAACTGTCAATTTAGACCTTTTTTCTCCCGAATTATCCTCCCACTGGTTTAGTTTTAACTTCCCCTCGATAAGAACAGGATCTCCCTTTTTCATATTGCCAGCAACATACTCCGCACTTTTGCCCCATACGGGTACATCATTCAAATACAACACGCTTTCAATCCATTCATCACCCTTTTTATAATTCTCGTTAATTGCTATGCTGAGATTGCATAACTTTGTGCTTCCCACGTCCTTTAGCTCTGGATCTTTTGTTAAGTTTCCCGCTACTATTACCTTGTTTATACTAACCATTTGATTCTCCTTTTGATGATTCTTCATCAAATACCTTTAATACTCTTTCGTATGTGTCCCTAATTGCCCTATATTCAAGCTGTAACAACCCGCCTTCTTTTGCGTTAGAAAGCAGCCTATCGTAAACCATAATTTGTTCTTTTAAAAATCTTCTAAACCCATCATCCATTTTATTTCTCCTTCATTCTTGATCTTAGACTAAAATCCATGTTCTTTAACCTCGGATGCCTTCTTATCGCTCTCCGAATAGCAGCCACGTCCTTCTGCCACTCTTCATTTGCAGCATCTCCTATAGGTCTAGGCTTCGTTTCCCGATCAATAACCCTTACAGCCTCTCTCATATCAACGCAGGCTTTTCTTTTTAAGAACCCTATGTCTGCAAGGTTAGTCTCTGCTGCAAAGATTAACTTTCCCCAGGAAAACTTTTTTTCATATCTTAATTTGATTGGTATGTTCATAATTTACTCCCGAAAAGATCTATTGCTTAATGTTTTCATTTCTTCTGTTAGCAAAAACAACTGATAGCTCAACACATAGAACGGGTTGCCTATATAGTTCCATAAAGCCAAAGTATCCTCCGGTGGATCTGCCTTTGGATCTATATCCTTAAACAACCCCTGTAATAGTTTTTTGTAATCTTCGTTACCTTCTATTTGCATCTCACACCTCCTTTAGTGTGTTAAAAAATACAGAGAATCCATGTCATCATGATAAGACTTATACTTGTCAATTATTTCAAACATTCTCAAAAACCAACTCTCTACTCGACAACCTTTCACTTCAGACAATATCTTCTCACGATTTTCCTCAATATCCTTCATTGGAATTTTATTTCCGTCATTAACTTCTTTTGGATTATACGCATGAAATATTCTGTCCCAGGTCGGACTTGTTGCAAAACATCCATTCATGAAAGGAATATTGCACCCCAAACCTTCATTTATACCCCATTCGTCTAATACAGTTATATCCCATCCCATCTCATAACTCCTTTATTTTCATTGACCAATATTCAGAAGGCTCAACTGTATAACCTTTTCTTGGTATAAGTTTACCTATAACTTCATATTGTTCGCCTATAAAAGCACCTTCTACGCCTTTAAATCTTGATTTAATGTGTTTGTCAAGGTCTTTGTATTCTTTCTCTAAAGGTTTAATCTGTGCCTTTAATTCCTGATGTCTGGTTACTATATCAATAACCTCTTGATCGTTTACCCTCTTGTATCCTTCAAGAGATATTACCCTGTCTGGATTGCAATGGTTTAAGAAAAGACAATCATCACACTCTTTGTACTGATTACAGTATTCGGGAAGATTTTGAGGTGTTTCATTTAGCTTGTCGATGAAGGTATTAACTACGTTACATTTATCCTGAATTGACTCCCATCGAAACTCATCAAACTCATACTCAAACTCTTTAATGTCCCATGAAGACCTGTCCTTTACAAGAAACAATATCTTGTCCTGTCCAGAAGCCTTCATGTAAACAGTTGCCTGATTCAAATAGCCTTCCCACCATTTACCATCATAAAAGTCTTTAATGTCGTTCAACATCCTGAATTTAAACTCTGAACAGGTCTTTATCTCAAACAACACAGGTTCTTTGTCCTGCGGTCTTTTTAAAAAACCTTCCCAGTGTCCTGTTAATTGTAAGTCCTTAAACTCAAATGGCTCTTGAGATCTTGATATATCATAGCCCTCTTTGTTTGTTAGCCACCCTCTAACATTTTTCTCCTGTATAGTTCCTTCTTTCATTCTCTTTAATGCTTCGGCACTGAAAGGTGTTTTATGTTCAGGGCACACCCTTTCAAAATACAATCTCCTGATACAATTTCTCCCCATGCCAGAAGCCCGATTAGACTTGGATGGGGAGAATTGCTCCTCTAAAAGTTCTTGATGAATTTCTTCTCTTATCGTTGTCATTTTATATGTCCTCCAGTTCTGAAATGGTTGGTGAATACTCGTTAAAACATACATTTTCTATGATGTTCATTTTTCTCTCCTTTATTTGCTCCTCATTTTTTCTAATGTCTCTGCGACTAAATGAACTGCCCCTGTTAGGTCTGAGTTTGACCATCCTATATACCCACATTCTCTAGGTGTCCACATAGCACATTCTTCTTTGGTACACTCGCAAGCAAAATAAAAATCGTCTGAATCTATGTATTCTCTTTTTAAGTTAGAATTGCCTAACAGGGCAGCCTTAAATAATGGACATGTTTTATTTGCCATCGTTATTTCTCCTTAAAACTTAATCTCGGTTATCTTTCTGATTTGCCATAAGGTGATAGAATCTTAGTATAATCTATCCCTGCCTCTTGCATTTCTTCGTTGTCAATATCCTCAATACCAACTATCGCAGAAAAAGTGTTTGTCATCGCCCTTGTTACAGCCTGCTGTTTGCAATTTTGGGATAAGTTTCTCGGAACAGATGAACCCTCTCCAAACTTTTTAGACCCATACTTCTGGTCTGCTTTTACCTGCGATTCGTAAAACACCTCCGTTGAATTCACCGTTCCTGACCTCTGTAAAAAATAATCTGGAAAAGCACTAAACGACATCTCTGCTATCGCCTGATAATCTACAGACCCATCAGGCTTCTCTGTTTGAGTTACAGATATAATTCTCGAATTTATCCCAAACGGAGTCAGCATTTTACTAACAGCACCTTTTCGCAACCTATAAGATACCGTTCCTGCTTTTTTGTTCTCATACTTTATCCAAGACTTAGCCTTTTTTAGCTTCTTTAAAACAAGCCTTCTAGACTGTTCCATGTAGTCCATTCTCGCTTCAAGGTTTTTTAATGCCCTTTCTGAAGAAAACTCCTCAATTTCCATCACATCCTTAACCGTAAGAGAGGTCTCCCCATTTTCTACAACAGTTTCATTATTTTCTTCTGTTTCAACATCTGCTGAAACCTCCTCTTTTTCTGAAGCATCTTCCGTTATTTCCTTCTGTGCTGGTTTTTCTGGTAATTTAGCCATTTTGTTGCTCCTTTCAAAAAGGTATGCCACCATCAGAATCAACCTCATCCTGATAAGCAAACACACCCCTGTTTATTTTATCCAATACCAACCTTATATGCTTGCAGTCCTTACCTCTGCCATAAAGATACGCAGGACAAGAGCATGATTTTGCACTCCTGGTTATAGAAACATGGTAGGTACCCCTGCCCTGCGAACTACTAACAGAAAAAGAACCGTCATCGTTTGTCCATGCGTTCATTTATACATCCTCTTTCCAATGTTATACCCCTCAACAAATCTGTAAACATCGTATGGTCCAAACAACAAGCCCCATCCATGTTCTATCCTTATAAACATCGCATGATCATGTCTCGCCTCTGCTTCAACATCTGGACACAACTTTTTTAAAGTGTCTAAAGATTCAAACACTTCATCATAATCCTTAAAGTAACTGCTCATATCTCCACCCTCCCTATTCTCATTGCACACCAAATGCAAATCTTCTCTTCTCTGTCTATCACAACCCCTGCGTTCCTCTTATCTTCATCATCGCATATCTCGGAACATAAAGGATTGCCGTTAGCATCCTTAAAAACTCTCTCGCATAAAGAACAACATATTTCATGATCCTCTATGCACTTGTCAGAACATTCCCCGTCAAACCCATATTTCATACAATCAGGATCTCCGGTGTTCTTGTCTGCATTAACGTCCTCTATTGTCATATCATAATGAAATCCCATGATCCTCTCCTGCTCTGTTGATGATAATTACTGCTTACTACTTATAGATATTGCAAGTTACATGCCAAAATTACTTGACAGTAAAACGTATAATACATAAGAAAGTATGTAGTTTCGCGTATTATTGTCAAGCAAAAGTAACACTTTTTCTGCCCCCTATAGGTACAGGTTACACTTCCGGAACAGTTTTACGGAAATAAATTTCATCATCTCCTCCTTAAATTGTATGAATACTACCATAAATCACTTCTTTTCCTGTGTATATGAATACATCTTAGTTTGTGCCACACCCTTGTTTCTAAAAAGATTCTTTGCTCAAGTACGGTTTTAGGTATAGACGGACAGGCTAAATAATGATATATAACGAACAGACCGTTTTCTTTTAAAACTCGAGTACACTCCTGTGTCCAAGTTTTCCATCTGGGCTTTTTGGTTCCGTATAATCCTTTTGCATACTCTTCACTATATGGCGGATCTGCTATAACTAAGTCGTAAGTTTCATCTTTAATAAAGTGCATATCGTGAGCATCTCCAACGAAATCTGGGTCAACCTCTGGATTGATATCCACCCTGTCTCCAAATTCAGCCTTGCCACCAAAAGGATGAAGTATTTTGTGCTCATCTGGACTTATCTCGAGTACTTTGTGTAACTTCTTTTCAAAATGCAAGGGAAAACTACCTATATATTTACTTTTGTTTGGTCTTGGCAATACCCATGCGTGGTTCCGTATTTTATAGTCCTTATTCACTTTTTCTCCTTTCAAGGTTATACAAATACTGGTTAATCATAAACTCGTTCCTTTTAATCCGTTCATCTAATGATTTATCTATCGCAAGGATTATGCCATGTGCATGGTCAATGTCAGGAAAGACTCTGGGTTTTTGCAAAACTTGCTCATTTTCGCATCCGGCGGGGAATAGGACAAGAAAAGTTAATAGTGATCCGGCTGTCGCCAACTTCACCCAAAGGGTAGAAATACAATTGGTTAATTTATTAACAGACCTCTCCTTATTAAATACTATATACTTTTTTACTTTCATTGTCAAGTACCTATTTTTTATTACTTACAGGTAATATTTATTTATAAAGACTGCATTGTTTCCTAAATCAGCACTTTTTTTAAAATAGTCCTTTAAATTCAACAACTTAATTTAAGAAATGCCATTTCATAGATTTTTTCAAAATCGTGTAAACCCTTGTCGCTGTAAGACGAAACGTATGAAAGGATTTTTTCATAAATCACCCCTATTTTTTCCTAGAAAACAAACACCAAAATACCACAATAACCTGTATTTTTGATAGTTTTCATAAAATAACTCCTTATCAACATTGACTTCACGTAGATTTATGAAATGGTTTTTCCGGAAATCTCGTTTTCCAGGTGATTTTTCCAGATTCTCGGTGAGTTTCGATAATAATTCCACATTTCATCTTCAAAAAACATGGAACACAGTAAATTTTATCATCTTTTAGTGACACATTTGAGTCAACAGCATTTTTCACATTTCCCGTTAGTTTCCGAAAAAGGTTTGGATCTGTGTTTGTGAAAGAACCGCACTCATCACATTCATATAGATCAGTTTTTTTAGTTGTCATCATTCCCTCCTTTCCTTAAAGACATAAATCATTTAAAATCAATCCTTGTTTGTTGCTGTGCTTCCCTAATCCTCTGGTTACAAATGTCAACGTATTTCTTCTCTTTTTCGATTAGAATATAATTGCGGTTAAGGTTGATACAGGCAATGGCAGTAGTGCCTGAACCAGCGCAATTATCTAATACCGTATCGCCTTCATTAGTATAAGTCCTGATTAGGTACTCGTATAAAGCTACTGGTTTTTGGGTTGGGTGAATCGCATTTTCTTGGACATTCTTAAATTGAATCGTTTTAGGATAATATTCATCACTATAATAAAGATCAAATTTGAATCTCCCATAAACTTCTGTTTGTTTTGACTGTTTTTTTTGACTCCTGTGATGTTTTTCCCCTTTTGTCATTTGAGGATTGTAAGTGGGAAGGTTTTTATAAAACACTAAAATGTTTTCGTGTGATCTCAATGGCTTTCGATTAGAGTCAAGATGTCCAGTCGCTTTGGATTTAGCCCATATCCACTCATACTTAAACATCTTTAAATTGCTCATAACAAGTTTACTGGTAAAAGGCTGTGAAGCTGATAATACAATCGCTCCGTTATCCTTAATAATCCTTTTGTATTGTTCCCATAAAGGCTCAAAAGGTATTATCGTATCCCACTTGCAAGCGGTTGTTCCGTAAGGAAGGTCGCAGTTGATCATGTCAATCGACTTATCCGGTATGCCCTGCATTACCTTCAAACAATCACCATGATAGACTTTGTTTATTTCAAGCATTACGATTCTCCTTGAACACATAAATATACTTCATCTTCTTCTTTGTGAAAATCTTACCCCTGCCATGAACGTCAAGAATCTCACACATAATTGTTATGGTCCCTATACCCAAACCCTTGCCATTAGGCTTAAATCTCTGGTTTAAATCTGTTAGATAATATAAGGACTCTCCTTTGCTAACCATCCAATCGTATAACTTATACGCTATTTTTTCGTCCCTTGTTAAACTCTTGACATAATAGACTTTTTTAATATGAGGCTTAAAGCACTTCTCGATAATGTTGATCGCTCTCTCCATGCTTTCATCCATCATATAGGGTATAATCTTTTTTGCCCTTGCTTCTCGCATTGTATGAAACAACAGAGCCAATCTTGGAACATAGGCTCCCAACTTACCCCAGTGAATTTTTAGGTCCTCTGGTATCTCCTTTTCCATCTGTCTCCTGTGAACACCGTTCACCCATTCAGTATAGAGTTTTGCTGTATTGTTTTGAGTAGATAATTTAACATAGCCATCTGTATTTATATTATATCTGTCCTTTATAAACACAGTTTCATCCATCCATTTAAAGCACTCCTGAACAGCGTCATGGTTTTCTTGTTTTATCCTGGATTCTCTTTTAAAAAAAGGTATATGTTCTTTGGGATATAAAAACAAAAATCTTGCAGTCATGCCGTCCTCAACATACCCTGCTTTTGGATCTCTAAACATCTTTAAGTAGTCCGGTAGCAAAGCCCCTATAATAGAACAAAAAGGTTTTTCTATGAAATAATCCTCTGATGATACCCTATCAACTGTTATTTGTTTTGAACTCCACGCTGTTAGCCAGAATTGCCTGTCTGCCCCTGCGTTGCCTTTTTTGTATTGATCCAATCCTGTAAAAAAAGCAGAGAGTTCATCCTGAGACATTATAATTCCGTTAGGGTTTTTATACATCATCTTACTGGAAGCCTCTCTTGTTGCATCCTGTATTTCATAGCGATGCAGTTCAGGAAGCTCAGGCTTATCTATTTTTATATTACCCTTGCTTTCCAGCTCAAACTCTGCCATTTGTCTTTCATACTCTTCCATCTTATTCTCATAATTTTTCCTTGACTTATACTCCAGTTCCCTGATAAAAGTCCTGCATTTATCTATGCCAGGCGTTTTTCCTGAAGATGGAAGTCCAATTATTGCTCCCCAAATCATACAGGGTTCTATCCAGTCATCCTTTATAACAATTTCCTGTTTTAATCCTACTACTGCACTCCAATATACAAGCATTGCCATTGCAACATATTCAATCATACAGTCAACACTGTTCGCAACATCTTGTATATAAGACTTAAAAGGTTCCGGTATGATCTCGATAGGAAATTTTGGAACAGAAGGCAATTTCTCTGCAAATTTTCCATTCAGTTCTAAAGGTCTGAAATCCTTTGGCTTTACTTCTACAATAGGACAGGACTCGCAGGGGTCTTTATCTGATGATAACCTTAATCCTAAAGAGTTGAATTGCTTCAGAGTGTTTTCACAGGTAGGAATAAGTTCTTTGTCTTTTTCGTTTGCATCTAACAACCATTCTTCAAACTGTTTAAGTTCATCAGGATTTGGGTATCGTTGTTTTATCAGTCCTGCGCACTTACATCTGTTGTATATTTCTCCCATGTCTCCTCCGAATGATAAAAATATTCTGTTTCATAAATTCTTCTTAATGCAATAACCGTGCCAGTTTACTTTATGAAAAATTATTCAAATGTTCTCTTATGGAATTAACCAGCAATTCTGAACCTTTCCCTGATCTAAAATATTCCGAAACTTCGTCTTTCACAATATCCCTTATACCGCAATCTATAGCATCCCTTAAACAATCATCAACACATTTAATTATTACCTGTTCTAACCCTTTTTCCTTTAAATGATTTAAAGACGCATCGATGACATTACAGGCATATTTCTTTATTTCTTCTGAACGATCAGAAAACGCATGGACAACACTGTGCTTTAACCCTTCAATCTCCAATTTTAAGCGCGGAAAATAATCTAACGGCATTTTTTCTCCTTTTCTTGAAAAAATACAAGGAGGGAGACCCGTCCCAGATAGGTTATCAGTCTACCCTAAAGTGTAACCTGTATCAAACAGGAACACTTTCAGGACGGGTCAAGGGAGGTACTATGTATGCTCTGTATGCACTTCCTCAATATCCTTTAATATCTTTTCATATTTCTTGTTTATATTGATAATTTCAGACTTCAGGAAATCTATCCTGTCGTCAATTTCTTGCTGAACATTTTTACCTGGATACTTTGTAGTTGATAATAATAGATCCAGTTCCTTTTGATACTTCTCTATCTGCTTATCCCTGCAAAACCTTTTGCTTCTTTTGATATGCCAGTAAGGATCTTCTTTTCTATCATTACTCATTTAGTTCTTCCTCCATCGCCTTAAAGTAATCCTCGATGCTGTCATACCACTCAACCGTCATTGTAACTTCATTATTGCTAAAGGTTATTATAACAGGCACATCTTCTTTTTCTCTTTTAGTCATTGTGTCCACACCACTCCAAAAAATCCTGCATACTGTAAAATGTTGGAATCTCTAGCTCTTTCGCTGTCCATATTTCGTTTAAAGTGCCTTTACTTTCTTCATAATCAGGAAGAACTATCATGGCTTGTGATACCTCTAGCCATGCTATCGAATACCTGTAATAATCTTCAACCTCTAATTCAGGCTCAAAGAACTGAAATTGATAATCGAGAAAAGGACAGAAAGGTTCATGTCCTAACTTTAATAATTTTGCTGATGCTTTTATGCCCTCCCTTATGTTGTTTAAAACATCTATTACATTATCAGCACTGTATGCTCCTGCTACATAGACTCTCATTTTTCCTCCTTCCATTCTGTAGGCTTCGATTCTTTACCTGCAAACAGATTGTGTATTGTTATCTTGTGCTCATCAGTATAAAATCTTGCCTTGCAACTACCAAGCTGAGGTATAGCCCATCCCTTTTTCATGCCATAACTCCCAGAATACTCTATATACGACCCCGTTATTGCAATAGATTTAACCTTCTCAACCACCTTTAATCTCCCAAAATCAATGCTCTGTATTCTCTTTTCTGTATTAGCAAGTTCATGGACATGAGCACCAACCAACAAATCACAATCAAAATTGTTGGACATCTTCATATAATATCCTAATTTAGTTTCTGTATATATAGCCCCTGACGAACCATGAATTGTATAAACTGAATACCATTGACCTCCTACCCTTACTGCGTTCCAGCAGGCATCCCTTAAATAAGGAATCTTTAAAGAATCACAGATAAGCTCCGATATATCAACGCCAGTGATATTCATTATCCTGCTTTCATGGTTTCCGTTTATCCATCCCTTAACAAGACCAGCGTCAACCAGAGGCTTTAAATCCTCTTTGGTCTGCTTTATCTGGTCATTAACAGGATCTTGTGTAAACTTAGAAGTGCCTGGCGAATTAGGCATACCATATTCGTTAATATCACCCATAAAAATAATAGGTATCTTAAACTGTGAACAATATCTTAATGACTTTAAATACAGTTCCCTGTTATGTGTAGGATATCCATCATGGACATCCCCTATAAAGGCAATGTCTTGATATCTTGTTTTTAAAGGCAGGTCAAACTTGATAACATTTAACTGAATACCCAGTCCTTTAGTAGAGTAACTCTCATAACTTCCATTCTCTACTCTTTTTGCAAGGTCTTTAAGTTTTAATATTTTCCTTTGATTTTGTTCTGATATTCCCCGTTCCCTGTGTTTCCAAAAATTAACAACCCTTTCAGTTACACCAAGTTTTGATGCTAAAAGTTTTGCCGGAATAATATCAACTATGTTGTATACTTCAACAGGAGCATTATTCTCTGACACTGGCTTTTCTCCTTTTATAATTTTACATACATACAGACATTATCCAATGCAAGATACGTGCCTAACTCATTCTATCTAATTTTTTATCTATTCTTTCAACATTGCTTTTTAAAACAGAGACGTCTGCTATCATTGTTTTCTCAAACTTTTCGTGAGAGTCCCTCATAGCATCAACCTTCCTGAAAATAGATTCTATCTTGCCGGAACAATCTGTCCTCTGATTAGATATTATGCTGTCAACATACTCTTTTGTAGGATGAGGATTATTCCCGTTTCTCATATTCATCCACTTCTTGATATCATAAAGTGTTCTCAAAACTATGTATCCAAGAGTACCACTTGCCATAGTAAAAGCTGTCGGATCTGTTGCTACTATAGGATCAGGCATTTCACTTCCTTTCGTTCAGGTTTAAATCTATTTGTTGTCTTAACCATTCCATATCTATATTAGGACAGGTCTTGTTTTTATTTACTTCATAATGCCCTAAAATATTCTTATTCCTTATTTTACATCCAGGTATAAAATAATCTACAAGATTAGAAGTTTGCAATTTTCTTAACAATTCAAACAGGGATTCAAACTGCTTTGGTGTAAAATGATGAGATCCAACTAAGCATATACCGAGATGGCTTTCATTATACCCTCGTGCATGTGCTCCTGCATATTTAACGTCCCTTCCCTTTTCTATTATTCCATCGTTCTCCTTCTTATACTTGTGAGCTAACCGACATCCGTTAGTAATTATCCAGTTGTAGCCAATATCTTCCCATCCATTCCCTGATGTATGCCATTTCTTTATAAGGTCTTTGTCTCCATGAGAAGAATCAGAACAATGAATCATTATCCCTGTTGGATTCTTTTTTCTTTTTTTCATATTATTTCAAGCTCCATGTTTATAGAAAAGTTTTTTAAGTAGTTTTCTATTTCAGATTGCATCTCCACCATCTTACCTCTTAAAGTATTTTTCCTGTTATATAAATGAACAGTAGATAGCCACATAGGTTGACAGTGTATTGTAAATACACCCTTAGATATGTCTCCTATGCTACCATGATCTACACTCCAAACAATAGACTTGTCTCTGCTTGGATTGTTAGGTAAAGACATAAAAGGGTTTAACGGGTAGCTGTGAAGGCTCATGGTTTTTTGTGATACATCATAATAACACCCATTTGCAAAAAGAATGGCGTTGCCCATATTATCTTCTGCTTCTTGAGCAACAATCTCCATAAACCTTTTGTGAAGAGCATCATCATTATCGACTCTCGATGTTATACAATTCTCATCTTTAATATCGTTTTTTATATAAGATAATGGGACTGTTCTTGCCTCCTCTTTGTCGTATAATATCTTAAACTTTCGTATTGTTTTGCAAGCCTCAAGCTGTTCCTTGAAATGCTTGGGAGTTTTTTTGTCCAAAACAACAATCCAGTCGAACGACTGATTGGTTTGATTTTTTATAGAAGGTAAACACACTTTTGAGAATAAATTAAACCTATGCTCCATCCATTTGTCTGCATAGCAATTTATACTATTCCCATTCTTATCAACAAATCCCACTCCAGAATATAATCCGCAATTATATCTTGTTAATAAATAATGCTTCATCATCACAACCACTTAAACCATATATTTTGCTCTGTTAGTTCGTGTTCTCCTATTAGTTCATCAACAGCTTTTTTTACCGGTCCATGAGCAATATCATGCCCGCAAATTAGTTTTCTCGTTTTAGGTAACCATCCTTTAATGTCGTCGCAAACATCTTTGTACCTATGACACCCATCTATAAAAACCATATCAACTGACTTGTTTTTGAATTTTTTTACAGCCTTCATGCTTTCCATTTTATGAATTTTTAAGTTTTTAAAATGACCAACATTCCTCTTAAACTTGTCAAACACCTTTCCGCTTATAGCAAGATCGTGAATTTCTTTTTCTCCTTTTGTAAGGTTGCTGTAACTACTACCAATCCAGTGATCAACAGCGTATACAGTTCCCTTGCACCCAGACAATAAGGCATGAGTACTTTTGCCAGACCAACAGCCAATCTCCACTATGCTGTTCATTTTTTGAGCAATATTGTAAAGCCACATCAAATCCTTTGCTCCCATCATTCCCTTTATTTTATTTTCATAAGTATCCATCATATCCTTCTCCAATATTTTTCTTCATATTTTACTCCGACAGATTCACAATACCTTTTATACCTTTGCTTCTGTTTATAAATATTTCTTTCGTTTGTTTTAGAGTGAGTATATTCAGTTACCCACACATGATATAGGTTCTCCGGGATTGTACATACCTTCCATTTTTTTCCGTAAAGCAACCTGGTTAGCCAGTCGTTGTCATGGCTCCAAACAAAATAGGGGTCATAAAATCCAACGTCATTATATACTTCTCTCCTGATAACATAACTTCCATGACATGCCTGGCTACCAAAATACTGCATTCTCCTTATCTCAACGTCCTCTGTTAATGTCTTTATTGCTTTTATAGACTGCCCTCTATCTTTAACATCATGCCAGTAATACCATGTCCCGCAAACTCCATATTCTTTGTTTTTTTCTAAGAACTCGACCTGTTTTTCTATTCTGTTTGGTTCACTCCAATCATCAGCATCCTGTATGGCTATATATGCTACATCTTTTATTGCAAGAGAATCCTCTAAGATCTTGTTTCTATTGAGGACACATCCTAAATTTTTGATATTGCTAAACACTTTTATCTTATCAGACTCATTAGACTTTAATATCTTAAGGCTGCTATCTGTAGACCCATCATCTCGTGCCATCACAACATAATCTTGATATGTTTGATTTTTTAAGCTATCTATGCATCTTTGCAATGTATTTTCTGCATTATAAACAGGAAGCATTATTGCTACTTTATTCATTATTTGTTCTCCTTATGGAAAATTCTTGCACATCTTGTCCTCAATAAAAACCTTCTCTATAATTTCGTTATAAGCTCCAAAGGTGCACCTCGGACACTTTTCAGGATCTATTGAGTCAATCATCTCGATATGCCTATCACTCCCCCAAAAATCCATGATATCTTCATGTTTACACATAATAAAATCTTCTTTACCCCGAAGGTCAAAACATAGATGGCAATACCCATCAGCTCCGAATGTTGCAAGCAGGGGAGTTGCCCTGCATTTTTTAAAACCCACCTTTCTGCCTAAAAAATTGTTAAACTTATGCTTTACAACATACACTTTAAAGTCCTTAGTTTCCAGCCTCCTTGCCTTTTCAGTCTCTACAGAAAACGTCTCTAAATAGCTATGAAACATATACCTCTTGTGAGCAATAAAAGACTCTAAGTTATCAACACAGGCAGGTCTTAAATGGAAATGGTCTACTCCACATTCCCTGGCAACTCTCGTTGCTTCGTATATGCTGTTGATGTTGTCAGGGGATACTAAAAACTTAAAAGCAACTTCACACTTAGGTTTCAGGTTAAACTTTTGAATCAAATTACACAGAGATTCTATGTTTTTAATGACTATCCTGAAATATTTTCTGTCTTTTATTCCCTTAACCTTAACATAAGTCCCCGCATTACCAGCGTCTACAGAGAATCCGCACCACCTTGACCCTTCTGCAATAGACACTAATTGTTCTTTCGTCATCGAAGATCCGTTTGTTATTATCCCTGTCTCTATGTTGTTCACATGTAGACTTGTTATAAAGTTTGCAAGGTGCGGGTTTAAAGTGGGTTCGCCACCTCCTGCAATACAAGTAGATTTAACTCCCATCTTAGAGTATATATTTACTAGGTTATCTAACTGCTCTTCGGACAGGGTATGTTGTCCTTTTGCTCTATATTTCTGAGCATTACACCATATGCAGTTATAATTGCATCTTGTTGTTGGATCTGTATCTACAGTTACGGGCAAAGGAATCTTCCCATTTGCAAGGTTCTGTAACTGCTTAGACCATACTAAAACTTTAAAACTATTAAAAGGATTATATGCATCTGTCCATTCCATTACCATTTCTCCGCCATTTGTTTAAATACTGCATCGACCTTATTGCCTTTTATCATGCAACCACCATGCACATAAGAAAATATGGGAGTGGTTGAATATAAAACCTTTTTGTTCAGAGTTTTCATTTTTCTGTATCCGTATGTCTCTGCTTTCCAACTATCTCTACCTTCAGGATAAACTTCCTTGAGATAATCTTTTTGCCAAATTGTAGCCTGACATCCGGTAGTTATCTCTGAGTTAAAATCTTTGGTAAGATATCCATCCATCCCGTCAGGATAAACGAGAGCCTTTTCACAATTCATTTTGATTAAATTTATACAGCCTACCTCCCCACAGCACAGACTTTCCGCTTCCTTTGTTTTTTTGAGATCTACACCATAAATCATGTAATCATCAAATAAAATCAGTATCTTGTCATCTGTTACTGTTTTTAGATAATTTTGCAAAAGAGTTGACCATAGATTTTTCCCGCCATAGAAAACATTGTCCCCAAAATATATTCTCTCTGTCTCAGTTACAAAGTCTACAGGATACGGATTGTCTGGAAAATTCTTTTTAAAAAAATGCCAGAAATAGGGAATCAAAAAATTATACTTATCGCAAGTTAATACCGCTATTCTCATTTATATCCCTCCGTATCTTTATAGATTATTAAATCAAAAGCCTTTTTTAACCTGTCTTTTTCAAGGCAAGGAAACGGCAAAAGCAATTTTTCATATAAATAATCAACATCCTTTATAAAGTCTGGGTAAATTATTTCAACCACAGGGACGTCTCTCTTCTCTAAATACCTCTTGAGAGATTTATATTTCCCTAATAAAATAGCATTTTGTCTTTCAGGCTTCCATTCAGTATCGGCTGTTAATCCCCCCATCCAGTAACCCTCTTGATGTTTCCTAACCCTGCTGGCTGCTGCCTTGTTTATATCTCTCTGTAAAAATATAAAATAATCTACAATATATTTATCAAACCTTTCAGGAATAAGTCCAGCGTTTTCGTTCTCTTTATATATATAGGCTTCTTCTCTGCCCTCAAGAAAAAATAGTTTGTTAATATATTCGTTTCGATAAGAATATTTCCCAAATCCAGTCCCTAACTCTAGATAAGAAAGAATACACATTAAAGCAGTTGAACCCGTTCTTCCTATACCACCTACTATTATTTTATGTTGTTTTTTTTCTTCGCTCATGCCTTCTCCTTTCATATAATGCCTTACATGCAATAAGGTCTAAATCCTTTACCCTCTCTGTAGTTTTCCCTTTGAAGTGATGAACATACACCCCGCTCGCTAAAACAAACACACCTTTCTTTTTTTTTGATAACTTGTCAAAAAAATCGTTTTCTTCTCCATAAGCATATTTGAACCCCTTGTAAAACTTACCAGCTAACTCCCAATCCTTCTTTCTAAACATTGCACAAAACCCTGTAACTTCATGGCTTGCTAGTTTTTTGTATGAGAGACCGTAATATTTAGACACTATTTTGTTAAATCTATTTACATCTGCTGTTGATTTTACATCAGGTTTCATTTTGTCATAGAGTTCCGTATATATAATGCTTGCACATTTAGATGTAGACGGGGTCGAAACCATAGCATTATCTATTGCCTGCAAATACCAATACAACCTAGACAACCAAAATTCTGATACTAGGGTATCGTCATTTAAAATAACAACAATTTCCCCTGTAGCCGACTCTATCCCTTCGTTCCACGCCTCAGCCACAGATATTCTGGGTTTTTCGGTGTTGACCGTTATAACCTCATGAGGTATATATGTGTTTTGCTCTATCGAAAGTAAACAATCTTCTAGGTATTTGCTGTTTCCATAGTGAGCAATAATTATAGATATTACCACAAACTAGCCTCCTGTATTTATACTTATTAAGTCCCTGGTCATTTTTTTATGATAACCCCTTGTGTTTTGATTAACATAAGGGTCCCATACCGATCCAAAATCTATAAGCCAGTTATTTTTCATCTCATCATACAGCTTATAAATCATAATGTTTGTAAATGCACCGGCAGAAAAACTATATATCATATTGCCAGATTCTCTCTTTGTATCTTTTATTCTTTTTAATATATCATGTATTTGCGTATAACAATTTTTACCGTCTATCTCTATAAAATCCACGTAAGGAATGATGCTATTTATATTTTTTAAATACCTAGGTCCAACAAAAACAACATCTTTCTCAACAATAGAAGCTATTAAGGGCGACAATGCTCCACTTATCGAAGCATGATGAAATAAATCACTTCCATGCCAGTCAATAGTGGATGGTATTTTGTCAGCAAACATCTTTAGAGCTAATCTTTGAAGCCCATAAAAATAAGAAGAACTTGCTTTCGGAAACAAAATTGTTTTTCTTAAAGATTCGGCTGCTTCTGGGAAGTAGTCCATTTCTTTATTTATTCTGGTTCTGCCAGAAGGGCAGGTCATATATATCCATTCACCGTCTCCATATCTCGAAAAGCTAAAGACTTCATTATTTTTTATTTTATCAACGTAAAATTTTAAAGGTCGTTTATTTATCATTTTTTAATTCCTTCCACTCCTGAAGTCCAAGCCATGTCTCCTTTGTATGGATGTAGCTTCCCAAAGTAAGGTATTGTTCTTACGTTAGCATACCCGACATATTGCAACATAAACATCATCGATCTGGCAGTCCAGAATGTCTTGTGGTAATCATATTGATCCTTTCTGGAACCCCACACATGATTTATGGCAATTTTTATGTTTGTTTCTGGTATAACCAAGCTAATGTCTGGGAAATAAATTGTTAAAATCCCCCTACTCTCAAGTATTCTCATCCATTGCTTTAAAACAAAAAATACATCATCGTGCCCTAGGTGCTCTATAAAATGGCACGAATGAATTCTGCAAGCTGAACTCCCTGGTATATTTTTAAATCCATTTACATCAGACACGATATCAACACATTCAAAATCTTGACAGTCTACTCCCACATACCCCTTCTTTTTACTCTTTCCACACCCAAAGTCGAAGCACAGGTGTCCGTTCTTTTTTATTTCCACGCTCTTTTTTATCTTAAACACAATGCCCTCTTATAGATACATACTTAAACCATTCTACACTAAAAATTTCTGCATTTAACAGTGTATGAAATTTTACTTTGCTTTTTTTTAAAGCATACGGCAGGCTTATTTGATCTCTATATGAGTGGTTTGTAACTTCCGCATACCAAATCTTAAAAAAACTTAGAGCTTCCCTAGTAGGTCTATATACAATGCAATGGGTTGCCCACATACCATAATTGCTAGGAAACCCCTCTTTCTTGTATTTTTTTACCTGCTTGTTTATAACGCTCTGAGAATCCTTCTTATACCTAATACACGCTTTTGCCTCTGAATAAAGGCAATTTCTTTCTCTGTGTCCAAATATTGCAACATCATCATCTCCTAAGTCATCAATTAAAGAATCCACTTCTCTTATAAAAGAACAATTAGCATCTAGCCAGATGATATAATCATAATCAGATACAGTTAAATGGTCGGAAAGGTTTAACTTTATCCCCCTTGCGAGCCTAACATTTTCTTCTGGTGTTTTCCCTTCCGGCAATCGTGAAACTACAAAAAAATCAGAAGTAAATTTATAATCATTTGTATAGCATAAATAGTGATAATTAGAAACAGGATGCAAATATTCAGAAACAAGATCATACCCTTTTGTAAAGGCGGTAACAATCAATACGTTCCTATTTGGGTTCACAATCATTTTCTCCTTTTTATAAGTATTTACAAATATTTGTTCTTTCTTAATTGGCTTTTCGGGAAGTTTGGGATCTTCGACTTTTTCAAATACCATCCCTGTTAAATTACGTCCATGTTCAGATATTAAAAAATCAGCATCCTGAACATGCTCAACGCAAATATAGTTGTTTTCTAGCTCAAATGTTCCGACATCAGTGATTCTTACCTTGTTTGACTTGCTCTCTCCGCCTACCCTTTTCAACCAGAACATTTTTTCTCCTTTTAGCTTGGTTCGATAACTACCATAATACTACTTTCTATATGCAAATATTGTGCCATGTCAATGTTTACAGGCGTTTACTGAACGACCTTCCATTTGCTTTTTAAAAGAACTTCATCATAGCTGAGAGATGCGTTGCTTAATTCTACGTAAGCAAAATAATCTCCTGCATCTAAATTTGTATCCGTAGCGGACAGTGTTGTTACTCCCATCCATACCCCGTCATCTGACAGTGTTACATAGATCGTGTTCGCAGTCTCATAAACAGTTTCGCCGTCCTGAAAGGTTCCAGTTATGCCTGACAGATACATGGTATTGCCCTTAGTGTCAATATATTCTAGCGTTCCTGTCGCTGAGGATGTTGCCCCTGTTACAGATGCGGAAGAACTAAAAGTCCCGTTCAAACCATAATAAGTGAACTTCTTTACATAGGTGCAGGTCTTGTCTATCTGGTAAGATCCATCTTCTACATTCTTCTTTACCCTGAACTTAACAACATCATTAGAGGTGTCTATGGTTAATGCTCTGTGAGTGTCCTTGTTTAATAAAGGAAATCCATAAGATTTTGTTTTTTGTTTGTAAACAGATTCATATTCATCTCTCTCCTGAGACCCTGATCCAAAACTACTTATCACCAGCAAGGCTAAGAAGTGTGCTACTATAAAAGTTACTACACCAATCATTATCTGATACTTATACTTTCTTACAAAATTCATTGCTACCTCCTGTGGTTACTATAAACATTTATTTCTTCATAAGGATAATCTCTATCCAGATCTTTCTCCTCGTAAGGATAAAACCTGAAAGATTCGTTTTCTTCATAAGGGTAAAACCTGTATACATTTATTTCTTCAAATATTGCAGGTATATTTGGGGTTGCTGTTACCGTTGAAGTAGCAGTCTGTGTTGCCGTGCTTGTTACTGTTGCCGTGCTTGTTACTGTCGCAGTGCTTGTTACTGTCTGAGTTTGAGTTGGCGTAGCAGTAGTTGTTTTAGTCGGAGTTGCCGTAACAGTAAATGTTGGTGTTGCAGTTGCTGTTGCCGTTGCGGTCGGTGTCTGTGTCGGAGTCTCAGTTGGTGTCTCGGTATTGGTTGCCGTTACGGTCGGAGTTTCGGTATTAGTCGTTGTAAGTGTTGGAGTTTGAGTATTAGTCGGTGTCGCTGTTACAGTTTCTGTCGGAGTTTCAGTATTGGTTGCCGTTATGGTCATTGTTGGTGTTGGCACAACTCCCACGACTTCATCACAACCTATATCCCACGAACCGGATCGGGTATCACCTTCATAATCGTCTACGAAATCACCGCTCATGCTTGTCCCTGCATCCTTACATTCAGTGTCATCGGATGCAAGATGGAAATCGTTGCCTGCATAATTTTCAAAAGGATCGCTAATATCAACCTTGTTATCGCCGCCACCATAATTGTCAGCAGTGCTGTCATCAGATGCACAGTAATTTAAAACGGTATTAGCTCCGCAGGTAAAGTCTGCTGTAGTATTCCCATAGCCTAAGCAATTTGTCAGGGTAACAGAAGCCCCTCCTGTAGTTATTCCATATCCAGTAGCACAATCAACGGCTGTATTGTTTGTGTAAGTTCTGGTGCTTGCCTGGGAATCAACATCAGAAATACCCGTCCCGTTTATGTCCTGAAAGAGACAGTTTTCAACTGTTAATTCTTGATAATAAGCATTGTGTTTTACTCCAGCATTAGATCCGCAGGTTCCGGAGAAGAAGATACAGTTTTTAATATGAACATGGTCGTTATAATTTAAGATAGCATTACTTGTACAAAAAGCCTCAAGGTCAAACTTTACCCACTCGATTTTTACATAATCCTCTGACGTCCTGATGCAATAGCTGAAATGCCCTCCAAGATTAAACTCAAAACCCGTTCCTGCAGCTCCACCTCCCTGATCTGTTCCATCGTGTCTGTCGCCAGAAGGTACAGTTATAATTCTATAGTATGAACTGTTTACCGTTGCACCTGCAATATAGCAAGTGTCCTCTAACGCACCATCATCATCATAGCAATCTGCTTGTTCTATGGTAGTTGTTCCCACTAAGTTATTATCTGTAGCCGATTCCCATGAACTTAAATCTTCATAATCATCACCTACAACTTCAGAGTTAATAACTGAAATGTTTATAGTAAGTGCGTAAGCAGGTTTTACACAATCAAGCATACGAAAAAAATCTCTATGCTCTTTCATTTTGTTATCATAATTATCTTTTTGAACTTGCCATGCCATTCTATCAAGATCGGTTTTCTGTTTGAATTTTGATTTAATCAAAGGAGATGAATAATTGATAATAGATTCTTTTAACCCATTCTTGTCAAGTCCAATGGTTTTTAATCCGGTAAGTTTATATTTACGGTAGAGAATAACTTTATCTTTATCGTCTTTCCATGCTTCTTTATACTTTTTAACATCTTCTTTAGTCAATCCCGACATCTTGACAATCGCAAAATGTTTTGTCTGCTCACTGCCTTCTGTTGGATTATACTGCTTGTTCGCAGGAAGGATGGTAACAATATCCCCCTCCATTGCCTGCGTTCCTTCCGCACCCGAAAGTTTAGTCTCGGTAGCAATATAAACCCAATAATCATCAGCACTACATGCAGTCAAAAGCATCAAGAATATAGCAATAATCAATAAAATCATCACTACATACCAAAATACATCGTTTTCCTGCTTGCGTTGCTTCATAAATATTCTCCTTTTATCCGCTTGTATGCTCGTACCAATCCAGAGCAAAAGACACGTACACGTTCGCAAATGTCTCTACCGCTACTACATACTTGGTATTCTGTAACAATACAAATTCGTTGTTACCCCTTTCTCCTGAAGCAATAAGCACCCTTCCTGGTATTCCCGTTGCCCCGTCTCTTTGCCGAAAGATGGTTGTCGCTCCATCTGTCAATCCTCCTGAAGTTCCGCTATATACCGTAAGCCCTGCCGTATTAACAGAGTTCCTTTGCCTGTTTGTTGCATCAACAGCAGTAACTCCGTCCCTGTCTGACGCCTCTGTTATAGTAACAGAAAGCTCTCCAGTGCACCGTATATCAAAATAGGCATGTCCCCATTTCGTTGTGTTAGGAGTTGTTACTATCCATTTTTTCGTTGTTGTTGACACATTAACCACTTCACTGGCAACATAATGCTCCCCGCTATGTGTCATGTAATGAGGCAAATCGTTCCCCACCGGAACTTTGAACATATTGTCAAAGATACCAAACCTTGTTAGAACACTGGGGTCTGTTGTTTTAATTGCTGTAGCCATTGCTACCTCCTTGCTCGGATCTATTGCTAAGTTGCTAACCAAATTATAATCATCTTTAAAAAGAGTTATATTTTTTACAAAATTATGAACCAGATACTTTTCGGAAGTTACTCCAGAAACAGGTTCAGTTATCTGAACAGTATCTAATATTTTAACAGAAGGAAGATATACAGTTTTTAAATCAAAAGAACTTTCATTCAGACCATACCTGTCTATGATATCCTCTGCGATAGTATCAGCCCAACTCTGTCTCTGTAAATATTCGTTATCGAAACTTATATCCCTTCCCATATCAAGAAAAGGTTGTTCTTCTGTTGACTGGATATTATCCTCTCCACCTATAGATACAGACCTTACCAGCCTATCATAGTCCTGCCCTGTATATTGTGCCCTTTTGAGATTAGTTCCACCTTCAATATCATAACTTCCTTCGCATAGATTTGCCCATGTTTTAAAATATACATCTCCCTGATTATTAGTATATACAACGCCATCACAAGCCTGAGCCAGCTTCTGCAGGACTTCTCCAACTGACATTTGAGATATTTCTATATTCCCAAACTCTCTGTCAAAATCCTCGATAAAAACATCCTCTGGATTTAATCCAGCTCCGATAGTTTTATCATTACCGTCCTTATAATCAGTTAGCAATTCCTCCATAATATCCTTGACCCTGCCATCCTTTATCAAGGGGTCTGATTCTCCATCAACTTCCTCTCCAACTATCGTATCTAAAGGCTTTCTTAATAAAGACCTGCACTCAATTATCGCCTCTGCATCTGATATAACCTTAACCTTGTTTATTAAAAACCTTCCCGTTACCTCAAACTCTCCGTCAACGCTATCACATAAAGAATCTGCTGTAACAAAACCAGAATAAACCCTTATTTCATCCTCAATATAATTTCTTGTTGCACCAGTAGTAGAATCCCAAAACACACTTGCAACACTATATACTGGATATCCTGAATTTGTTCCATCATTGTTTTCTGAAAAATAATAATCTGTATTCTCTACCCTTATAGAAACATCGCTTGCAATTATTTCCCCTAGTTCCCCTGGTGTTACAGGAATACTTTGCGTTAAATTAGAAATACCGTTCTGTTTTACCCTGCTTGTAATATCAATATCAGATTTGTTTATGGAATCCCATAACACAACCCTGTAAACAGGAACCCTGTGCCCCGTATTCTTATCCTGCTCTGCTAAAAACTTTGCCGTTGGAGTTGATTCCGGTTCATCATAAGTTACCTGCCATGATTTTATAATAGGACTTTTATCCCGATCATCGTTACTCAATAATTCAAGTTTCCACCTGACAAAATATTTATAATCTGAAATGTCAGATCCGTATTCGGTTATGCCGTCCTGAAGGTTAAAAGAATCACTCCAAGAAACCGCTCCTGCTCCCACAGAAGATGCATACAGTTCAACCCAGTTAGACTTTTTAGTCCAACTCATATAAAGTTTTACCTGACATCCTGTAGGTATATAAAAAGTTCCAGAGAAGGTTACATCTTTATTCACAAGGGATATAAGAGACGTCTCAAATAAATCTCCTACTATCTCTCCGGTCTCTGCATAAGGCTCTTTCCCCTCTCCTGTATAAGCAAGCCTGTATTTGTTGTTAAACTTAAAGAGGTGCGATCCGCTAACTCCATGATTATCCCACCTGTCTGACAGATTAAATTCTTTGTTCTCTTCAAACTGAGCATCACCAGAGTTTGACTTTGTAAGGTCGTCTCCTAATAGATAAGCAGATGCATTATCTGTTACGGGAGACTCCATCTTAATGCCTTTTCCTAACCAGCAATCATCACAGGTTGTAGCAGTTCCGGTAAGATATAAATGATTATTATGAGGACTGCTATCGGGAAACTTGACGTTATCAGTAGTATCGCTTAATAGCCACCTTCCTGCCATATTTCCCACTGCCGGAACCTGTCCTAATCCTGTTAAATCTAACTTATGGGATTGAGCTTTTGACAGTCCGCCTCCGTTTATCATTTCTTCATAAAGATCATGATAATCTCCACTAGTAGATGTTGCCTGAGGATCTAATATATCATAGCCTATATCTACATGACCAAAATATCCTCCTGTCCATGCCTGAGTTTTGTCCTCTTCTGGATTTAATCTATATCCGTTCCCGACCATAGGAGGTAACGCATGATCAGGATCTAGTATTGTCTCTCCCTCGCCACCAACTGTTTTTTCAAGAGCTTCGTTCCCGTATTTGTCAATACCACCCTTGCCAAGCACTCTGGTTATATTAAATATCTTATTTGTATCAGTAGACGGTGTTAAATATTCAACCCTGTTATTACGTGCCCATGAAAAAAAATCATCGCAAGTTCCAGATATTCCCTGAGCAAGCAATACACCTTGATTATGAGGAACGTCAAACAAAGGATCAGATTCAAATCCCCAGGGTCCTATAGGTCTTTCCAAATTGCAGGTATAAGTGTCATCCCCATTATCAACTACAGACGCAATCCTTCCTATTTGATGAACCACAAGATTGCTGTAATCTCCGACCCCATAACCCCAGAACATAATATCCTGATCTGCTACAACATCATCAATGGTAGCATCCCTTCTCAAAAGGGTAACAGATGATGAATTTGCAGAAGCATCAGAATCTAACACCCATGGACTGTAAGTAAAATATTCATGTATGGATACTTCTGGTACTGCTTTTACGTTCACAATTCCAAGTTTATTCCCTGCGAATTGTCCTATAACCAAGTTCCATCTGTCCCATTCGAGAAATGTCCCGAAAGCATTTTCCATCTTTATGTCTGCATCAACCTCATCTTTAGTGCGTATCCATCTTCCATCAACATAAGCATGTGCAGATACTAAATTCCTGCTATCAACCTCTATCCTGAAGTTGCCCATGTCAAAAAGAACAGATCCGTTATCAGGAGGATACCCCTCGCAAGATAAAGGAAAGACCAGAAGTGCTACATGAAAATCCAATTTACCGTTATGAAAACTGTAATTTTGAACTGCACTTCCTATGTTATATCTTGTGCCGTCATAACCGCTATAATTTAAGAATGTGAACGGAGATCTTACGTTAAGGTCAGGATGAAAACAACCATTAGAATCAAACTTCGATGCTGTCGGCTCTATATATGGGTTTTCCCTTAGCTTAGTAAAATTCACAAAATCGCTGCTTCTGGCAAAGCCTATAGATGGGGTATTATCGCTACACTCTCCAACATAAGCCATGTATACCTGATTTCCAAACAGTTTAACATTCGGCTGTTTTACAGATAACGAATCCCAACATGTCCCTTCAGTCTCAGGTTCTAATATAGCTGTCGGTGTTTCGTTTGTAGAATATTTAACCCACTGACTTTTATCTTCAAACTTAGATAGCACAAAAGAACCGTAAATCTTGTTTACCCGATAGCTATTATTTGCTATCATTGCCTGATCTGCGGTCTCATAATCATTCTCAAACTCTGCTGTAGTATCTTCTGTATATCCTATATGCTCTACTACTAAATGAGTAGCGTCTGTTACCGTTCTTACCCTTCCCATTTCATAAGCTGATCTGTCATACATAACAACAATATCACCAACATCAAAATCAGAAGTGCTCCCTACGGTTACAGTTCCGGAACTATTTCCATCAAGGCTTGCGTTTGCTGTTAATATTTGTCTCGGTCTTTCTCTTCCGGTATAATAAGCTGCAAAAGAACCCTCGTCTGTCCCTAGCACAACAGAAGGATCTTCGATAATTTCATCACACCTAGGAGGCATAAAAGGAACGATATCATCAAAATTAACAGTGCCACTGCCTGCACTTGTAATTTGAAAAACAAACGCCCTTAAATATTTTCTCCCTGCAAAATCTGATATATCTGCTGTCAGGGTTGTCCATCCAGACTCTTTTAAATTTATATCAGCAAAATCATAAACTTCTGAAGTTCCATCTGCTGCAAGCAACTTGACTGCAAGTGTCCCCTCTGTATTACTGGCATCACCTTTGTATGCAAAACTTATCTCATTGTTATAGTTTGTTGTTATGTCTGCATTTATCGGTGTTGGCATCAATCCCCATACTTCACCGCTCCCTGTATAGTCAGCATACATCCATGCAGTATCAGGAGTAGGATCGTCTTGACACAACCCCACGCTGATTGTAACATCCTCTGTGTTCCATACCTTACGCATTGCAGTTGCATTTGCATAATTCTGAAGGTCAAACCTGTCCTTAAAATGAGAATGTCTTACTATAGGATTAGGTCTCTGAGGATTGCCCGCTCCTAAAAAATCAGTCCAGTTATATATATTATCCTTGTCTTTGGATAAAAGCATTGCTATCTGAGAAGAATCTTCCTCTCTGTCAGCCCCTATCCACATCCCATGCTTTTCAGATATTATGTTCTCTTCAGAATCTTCCTGAATATCTACACTTAAATGAATCTCTGGAGCTTTGATGTTTTGCCCTGCATAATCCCACCAGTTCTTTCTCTGCAATATAACAATAGGATTCTTTTCATCCCTCGACCATTGACTGCTTGTGTTAATTACGCTAACAATATCATCTTCCCTGTATTCTTTAGGCAACCGTAAAACCTGTAATACCGTCTCGTTATCATCCTCTCCATCAGGATCTACGGCATATATCTTTACAACACTCCTGTTTCCACCTTTAGGTTGTGTTATCTCGACATAATCGCCTGCATAAAATCCGTCTGTTTTCTCTATATGTATTTCTTGTATCGTTGAAACAAAATAATTCCTGTCTCTGCTGTAGCTGTTATCCAAAGACCCTGATATTTGCAAAGACTGGTTGCTTATAACCGCTACTATCGTTGCTGTTTCGTTACCATCAAGATCCTCAATATATATAGTTTCGTTATCATTAAAGCCTTTTGTCCTTAATATATGAATATACGTTGCTCCGGAAGCCTCGGTATTGTCTTTATACGGAGCCTGAATTGCAGCAGATTCTACATCAGATAATATTCTTCCGTAAGGAGCTTCAGCATAACCTATTCTTTTATGCCTCCATCGATCTCCCTTTATAGAAGCCTGACCATGAGGAACATCCCCTTGAGGACCAATATTGATATCAGTTAGATGAACGTCTGTGTCATTCCAGTCTGTTATGGAATTATAAGTTTTTGTCGTGGACATGATTAAAAAGTATTGGCAAGAGGATAATATTCATCTATCTCTGACAACACCTCCGCTCCCCTTAATTCGATAGTTCCATTATACCCCATTTCTATAGCACCCTGCTTTAAATGAAAATCAAAATCGTTTACCCATTTAACAAGAAAATGCTGATTAGGATGTGTATCAGGTGCAGGGTATATACATAAACCATCATGCGTGTTAAATAACTCCCTTAGATCGTCAAGCTGAGATCCCCTGAAGAAATTATCTCTCTTCCATGATAATATACAATGATATTTATATCCGAGATGATAATCTGCATCACCACCAAGAGTCAAAGAATGGTTTATCTGCAAATGTTCCATCCACTGATCTATATGAGGCTGATAACTAAACTGAATTTCACATGCCCCGTCAGACCATGTTAGTTTTACATTATTGGCTTTTAACATTCTAATTCACTCGCCTTCTTTGATCCTGTTCTAATTTATCCCCTATCTTTCTGGCAATATTTAATAACTGTATATCATCATTCAAGTCCGGTGAATTTACCGTAACATTTATAACCGGAGAATAAGACCTGCTACTATTACTTATAGAGGTTCCTCCACCACCACTAGGCATAGGAACTCCCTTAAACATCCTCTCTGCCGTTGTCTTGAAAAAATCTCCTATCCAGTTTGCAGGCAACACAACTTCGTTTGGATGCAATATTGCAGGAATAGGACCCGTTCCTCTTGTTATCATTCCCTTCTCAGCTTTGGGTATTTTAGGTAGAGACCCTGGTCCTTTAGGAACAAACCCTCCTTTATCGAACGATGCCATTCCTCCAGAAGCTTGTAAAACAAGAGATACAGTAATTGCTTTTGCCATAATATCTGATAGAGCTTTTAATGCAGCCCTTTTCATATCCTCCCAGAGTTCTTTCCATGCATCTTTAAAGTTTACCCCTGCCTCCATCTGAACATAGAAAAATTCTGAGAAAGCAGCCTCCATATCGCTTAAAGCATCTCTTACTATGCTTACTAGCATGCTTGCTAGGTCTTTGTAGTTGTTCGTTGTTTCTCTGTATTCTCTACTCGTTTCCATTGTAGAAGGGTCAGGCGTTGGAGGAGTCCAGCTAGGCAACTTGTCAGGATCTTTTTCTAGCTCTAGATCAAGATTTTTTTCTAGAGATTCGTTTAAACCATCCAAACTCTCCTTTTGCATCCTATATCTTTCAACAGCTTTGTCTGAAAAAGACTTTGCTTGGCTATCTATTTTTGCATCTGTTTCTTCTTTCCATTTCGCAAACTCTTTTTCTTTTCGTAACTTTTCTTCGAGCCTCTTTTTCTCTTTTTCTTTGGCTTCTTGTGCCGCCTTCATTCTATCCTTATACCACTTTGAGTTTTCTTTAGTTATTATTCCCTCTTGCTCAAGCAGCAATAACAGTTCTTCGTATGCCTGTTTTTCAGCCATCCCCCATATTTCACCAAGTCCTAAAAAATTTTGGAATGTACTTCCAGCTTTTGCTCCAAACTTTTCAAGCTCTTTCCTTTTCTTTAATATGTTGTCCAAAACTTGTTCGTTTTGAGTTTTTATATGATACTCCATTGCTGTTTTTAGAATAGGTATCACGTCATATCTCAAAAAATCTATATAGTCTTTCATTGCCGGAGCAAAATCCTTCATAAAAGACATTCCGAGTCCAGTTACTCCAGCACTTACAGCCTTCATGGACTTGCCTAGCTCTCTTGCGTTGTCAGCCAATTCTTGAGTAAAGATATTTCCCATTTCGCCTGCAACAGCAAGGTACTCTCTTAGCCCTTCAGAACCCTTGTCTGTGATAGCAAGCATATTTCTACCGCCACGTCCAAATATTGCAAGTGCTGCATTAGCTTTTATGGTTGCGTTTGTTGTTTGTTTCATTCCATCAGCAACCCTATAGAACGCTTGTTCGGTATTTAGGTTTTTAACCTCCTTTACGGATATTCCTAAGTTTTCAAATGCTTCCTTTGCATCCCCTCCACGTGTTGTTGCTTCATACATCGCTTTATTTAAAAAGTCAACCGCTACCTTAAACTGATCCACTGTAATAAGGTTTACCTCCGCAGCATACTTAAACCCAGATAAAGCCTCTATATTTATACCTGTTATTTTGGCAAGCCGATCCATCTCCCTTGCCTGTTCTATAATTCCGAAAGTAAAATTCTTTATTCCCCTTGCTACAAATCCAACACCTACAAAAAGAGCCACCCTTGCTGCCCAGTGTTGTACATACCTCCCAAAATTCTGTAACTCCCTTTTCCTAGCTGATATATGTTTTTTGGTTCCACCCTCCGTCCTTGCCCAGTCTGCTTTCTTTTTTCTCCACTCCCTTATCCTGTTTGCGTCCCGTATTCTATTTATATTCTCGTGATATTTTTCTTCAGCTTTTTTCTTTTTCTCTTCGGATTTTAATATTTCCGCATCTTCTTTAGATCTAAGATCTATAGTATCTGCAATTTGTTTTTTATACCTTGCTTTCCTAATTATTGCGTTTTTTACCATTCTTGATTCTATTTTTGCATTTGCAGCACTAAGGAGTGCATCGTTCTCGGCATTAAACTTTCTTACTTCGGCTAAAAGAGCTGCGTGTTTTGCCTTTTCGATTTTTATAACCTTGTCTTTTAGCTTTTTGTATTCATTAGAAGCATAGTAGTCCAACTTTTCGATTTCTTCTTTAGCATAAGAAGCCTTTTTCCCAAGTTTTTCAATTTCTCTCTCAAAAGCCTTAACCCACTTCATTCCCTTGTCAAGATTTGCTGCTTTAACAAACCTTAGACCTATGTCATAAGTAACTCCCGATTCACTAAAATGTACACCTTCCGCCATTTACGCTACACCTCCTTTCATCTTTACAGGCTTCATTTTTTCTAAGTCTGTTCTCATTTTTTCGTATATATTTAGTTGTTCTGCTGTTAGTCTCAATACAGGACGTCCTATCATCTTTTGGGTTCCCTCTTTTTTAATAACCCATCTCACTATTTTGTTAGGAGATAACCATCCTACCATTCCCCTAACATGCCTCTTCCCTAAATATCCCTTTTTCGTCAACCCTTTTAAAACCCTGCCTTTTTTTAAATGAACCGACCATAAAGGAGTGTGCCCATGAGGCTGTATTGTTCCATGCCTTCTAGCAAAGGGATGATCTAGATGCATAAGCTCAAGTTTGGAGTGCGGACTCATAGAAATGTTTTTTACAACCCCTCTGTGTAACTCATTAGTGTATTTAGAAATAACTACCTTCCCTTGAGTTAAAAGAGATTTTTCGATCCTATCAACCCACATCTTAAAATGTATTGCTCCCTGCATCTATCTTCTCAATCCCTGAATTTCTCTCATTATATGAGCATCATCTTCCTTGCTTAACTTCCTTCTCCACTCCGGAGGAGGTCTTTTAGCCGAAGTTTTGTTTTCACCCCTGTCCATCATCTCCGCTTCTATCGAATTTAATACTCCAACTCCTTTCATTATCCCTAAGATTTTTCGCTTTGAGACGTGCTTGAGGATGTATTCGTCAACGTCTCTGATGGAACATCCTCCGTATCTGACACACCAGGCAAGGATTTCTCGGTATCCGATCCTTCTGAAACCGGAATCATCTTTATTATCTCTTCCATCGCCTTGTTCCATGTCGTTATTTTCTTTATCGTATACCCCAGCTTCAATAAGAAAAAAGGGACTACTATACCTAGTGCATCCTCCTCTCTGATGTTCTCCGACACCCACGTAGAATCCTTGCCGATAATGCTCCCCATTAACTTGATCAAAGGTTCTATGGTTCCCTCTTTATCGCACTCTTCTGTCAGCAATTTTCTCAATAGATCAAGCCCTTTGCCGTCTCCACCTTCCTCGTCCTGCACAAATACATCTTCATAGGTCAAGTCATGGGACTTTAACCACTCCACTGCATAAGCTGAGGATTTCATCGACCTGCCAATAGGCATATCTGTAGAATATCTAAACTTCTCTCCGCTCATAAGAGTTATTTCCCTCTCTTCAGGAGAGACAAAAACCTTAGACTTTTCAACACTTTCCTGTAAATTCAAAATATTCTCCTTTTACCTGTTATATAGGGGCAAGTTTCCCCACCCCTATCACATTACGCTGCTGTATATTCTGTTTTAAAGAGAAGCTCTCCATCTGCAAGTGCTACTCCGCTTGCCCATGTAGTCTCTCCCGTTTGATGCATAAGTTTGAAGGTCATGTCAACGGTATTGTGAGTCGTTCCGTCACCCTTTTCATAAGGTACTGAAAGCACTCCGTCTCCAACACATCTCCAGAAAAACCAATCCCTGTAAGACCCATCGTTATACTCACTTCTAAACTTGATCATACTCTTGTTGGTCTGGATTAAACCACCACCACTAAAAGATTCGTCTGAAGAATCACACAAACCGGTAGCATATTGCCTGCACCATGCTCTGTAATCATGCTCGTCTACGTTAATGGTTATGCTTCCTTCCTCTTTCCCAACAAATACCTCTTCAAGTAGTGCAGGAGTTCCGTTATACAACTCAACCTGCGATGCTGTTAGGTTAAAAGTTACAGAATTAGCAAAAGCCAATTCATCACTAGGAGTTACACCGTCTGCCGTAGGAGTTTCCCACTCTGCTGCATAGATTTTCCCCATACCAATACTTACTTTTCTGCCCTCTAACGTCTGTCTGTTATAAGCCATTTGTTTTCACCACCTCTCTATTGAATATCTTCATCCACTAAGTTAAAAAATACTGTTTTCTTGTAAATCGTCCTGTTTTTCTTCTCATCATAAAATGATAGTGTCATAGGCTTCCCATCTGGAAATAGTTGAATGATATAATTATCGTTCGCTATTGTACTCGCTTTCACCAAAAGCGTTAATATCCTTTCGTAAATTTCATCAATCTGCTTTTTAGGAGCAACCATCTTATCGGTCGATATCTCAAGTTCCATCCTGTCAAACGAAAAGGTTTCATTGCCCTCTCCTATCCATCTTCCTCCTATAAAATGCATGGTTATACATGGAAATTCCAGATCATCAGGTTTTATATCAGATATATGATCTGTATATATCCTGTCATCAACATACCCCTGCATAGTTGCATCATTATACAGTGTGTCTCTAATTAACTCTTCAATCTGATAATCCAAGTTCTTTCCTTCTAGGATCGTTTTTTGCATAGCCTATCATTGGCAATTTAGGACCATACTGTCTTAATTCAGCTATTATCTGCTGTGCCCTCTGATACTCTTCAGGGTTATCTACCATAAATGGCAAACCCTCTTCTAAAATTTTTATCCCACGCCTTACATGAGAAAAACAAGCCTGATACCTTGCTTTCGCAAAACCAGGTCTCGATTTCATAGCTACATCAAGATACTCCATCGCTTTCTCTTCTTCTCCATGCGTTGCATAGTGTAAAGCAAGAGAATAGTTAGCATAATAATGTTCGGGGTCTTTCTCCAGCATCTTCTGGTTAATTTCCCTGTAATGCTCCATCTTTTTGGTTAAAAACCCATCTTCTTTCTGAAAACCATAATGCATGATTCCCTGAAACCTCTGATTTTCATCATAAACAACAGGGATTATGGGTCCATGCCCTTTAATATCTTTCAAACAACTTTCTATCTGCTCATGTACAGCATCCTGATATCTTATTTCTTTCAGGTTTTTAAATATCCTGCATTTCCACGTTAGCATAGGTTCGGAGCCTTCTTTTGGATGCCTTATCGGAACCCTGTATGCAAGGCATGGCATCTCTATCCATCTGCGAAACCTGATAGCGTCCCCTCCAAAACCTTCATCTGGATCTACGTGCATAACATAAGTAGTTGTGCAATGGTCCAGACCTGCATTTCTGGCTTTTGCAAAATCGTCTTCCCATTTGTGATGAATAACCTTAGCACCGTAATACTCCGCTATCTCTACACTGTTATCCGTAGATCCGGTATCAACAATGATAATCTCATCAAAAATATAGTGATATAAGCTCAAAAACCTTTCCAAATGAGCCTCAGGCAACTTCATCTCATCTTTTACGCAGGTTACCATACCAAGAGTTAAGTCTGGGTTGAAAGGTATTATCTGAGCAAAATCATCCATCAAGTAAGAATAGTCAACGTCCCCTACATCTCTTTGATCTTTCACAGTGTCGTTAGCTTCATACCATTCGTACTTCTTTACCCTGTCAGCTTTGTCCATATAGCCGTAGTGTAATATCCTGAACTTTGAAAAGAACACGTTATATTTAGGGTATTCAGGAACGCTTCCGCAGTGCAATCCTATAGGATGATCGCTTGTAATGTGATAGTTAGGTAGATTTCTCGCAAGTCTAGGTCCAAACCTCATGCTAAAAGTCCCATCCACTCTCTGCTTGTCCGGCAAATCCCATAAAGTTATATACCTGAATACCCATGAATATACCTGTGGATTTCTAGGGTTCATCATTTCGTCAAAATCTTTTCTTGTTACTCTCGGCTCCAATACTTCATCGCCGTCTATTATCAATATCCAGTCTGGACTTTGTTCCCTGCACAACTGCCAGAGCTTTTCTCTGTCTCTCGCTTCATTAAAAGTCGTCTCGTTTGAATGATGTATCTTGACAACCTTCTTGAAGGACTCTGCGATAGATACCGTTTTATCCGTACTATTATCGTTAAATATAACAATTTCATCGACAACTTCCGATAGCTTAGATAGGCACTCATACAAAAACCTCTCTTCATTTTTTACCCTTAAACCTGCAACAAGTTTTTTAGGTTTTTGCCAAACCGTTGCTGATTTGCCACCATCTTCCCATTCTGTTTGCTGTTGTTCTAATTTATCATTCTCCATCCATTTATTATAAAAAGGTATCCTGTTAGCCATACCACGTCTTGCTTCAGGCATGTTCAACGCTTTAAAGGTCAACCCACCTTCGTGATGAACAAAAGAAGGAAGGCTTATATAAGAAGCAAATCCCGCAAGTTCAGCCCTGTGAACATAGTCGTTATCCTCAAAGCCACCTGGCGTTAAATCCTCTGCAAAATCTCCTACACCTTTATAACAATCCCTGCTCATAATCCAACAAAAGCCCGATAAAAAACCAGTCCTTTTGCACTTATCCTTTAACTCCGGTTCCTGACTGCTCCACATCCGGTTAAACCAGCGAACTCCAAACTCGTGGATCGCATCATCATTGTTTTGATAATTAACCTTTGCAAGGAAGTTCTGATCAATACACTGATCATATCCTACAGCGTTAGACATAGGACCTACTATTCCGACCCTATCCACTCCTACAAGCCTGCCCTTCTCTGCCTGTTTGAAAACAAACAGCATTGCAGACTCCCAATTAGGAGTAACAACAATATCATTATTCAATATACCTATGAATTGTCCCCTGCATTGCCTTAAACCTTTATTTAAAGCCTCTCCGTAAGAAACAAGATTATTTATCTTAACATACTGTATTTTGCTACCCTTCAACCATGCAGTAGTAGCATCAGAAGTTCCGTTATCGACCACTATAAGCTCATAGGGAACCGTATTGCTCTTCTTTAAAGAGTTTATCGCCCTGATAGTATCAGGCAAACCACCCTGACAGGTTACCATTACATACGATATTATCGGCATCTCCCTGTTCTTCTTCTTTTTACTCATTATCTTCTCCTTTTACCTTAAAATAATTTTATAATGATCCGAAGATCCTCTTAACGAACTTGTTATTTTCTCAACCACCTCATACTCAGGTGAATCTGGATTACCCTCATCTGTTATTCTGTCCATCCTCTGTATATCCACATCAGAAGAACAATAAAGTATTGCCTGCCAGCTCTTATCATACCCCTGATTCTCTAATTTATAACTTTCATCTATAGGAAACATAAAGCCCCTGAAAGAAGTTTGAAACAATAAATTTTTAACAGGACTTCCCTGACCTATCATTGCCTTTATCGTCATGTTACCAGACAACCCTGAAACACTATCAACACTAGATATAGTGGTAAAGTAGTTGCTAGATATCTGACCTTCAATATTTGCATAAGTCAACGTCTCCGTAGAAGATCCCACCAGCCTTAAACTTCCCGTCTGAGCAGAATCTAAAGTTACCTGCAATCTTGCCTCTTCAAACGGATCTACCTGAACAGATATATTCCCTACTGCACCCTTGTAGATAACATCCGTATATCTGTTTAGATGGAACCTTTGATTAAATCCCGCATCTAAAATGCTAGGCATTATTTCACCCTTGTATCCATGTGAGGTAATATTAGATAATATACATTCTCCGGCAAGCCTTCTTTCATCTTCCTCACCGTTACTCCCGTATCTCCCCTTGTTGCACCAAACGATATCCTCTCCAAAGCACCTCCATCTCTCTGGTAAAACTTAAAATGACACAACTCCAAACAAGCCTGCTTTAAAGCATACGGTATCTCATGGTTATTATAACCTGCTTTGTAAGTTATGCAGACCATCTTACCTCCCTGATAAAAGGTCGTATCTGAAGATGAGTTGCTACTGCTTACTCTGTGAATTTCCCCTAAGCTCTTATTTAACTTGTAAGTTGTGTCCTCTGTTAAAGCCGTCCCGTTCTCCGTTATTGTGGTTATGCTATCAACTGGATACTGATTCGTGAATATAGTATAGGTGTCCCTGTCAATATCGTGATATTCGTTAGTATAAGTCTGAATAAAGATGTCTCTTGATATTTTTTCCAGTATAGTCCCGCTACAGTTCTTCAATATCAAATCTAATTCATCATGGTATTTATCTTCAGGAGGATCTATCCTTAGATAATTTATAACATCCTTCAACTCTACTAACGTCTTGGTAGCCATTATTTCTTTCTCTTTTCCTTGCACTCATCACAATACTTTTCAAAATGATGACTGTATGAAAATATTCTTCCGCATCCCTTGCACTCTTTGACGTTCTTTAAAACAACCTTTTCTTTTTTAACTTGAGGCTTTGTATATATACCCATCTTCTCCTTAACTTCATCAGGAACCGTAGATTCATCAACCTCTGACAGATGATATTTCTTTTTCAAAGCTATCAGTATCTTTTCAAGTCCTTCCCTTTGAACAGCCTCGATACTCATCAAATTATCTATGCTTACATAGCCATCAACTACGGGAATACTCATTCCAGTTGCATGAGTTGTTATCCGAACATTCCATCTTGTATTGTTAAACTTTAAAAATCTCATAACGTCTCCTTTAAAAAAACTTATGGGAGCCTTCGCAAGTAGGAGAAAGACTTGGACGGTTTATAAACCTGACTCCCATAAACTATCCCCTTATCTGTTATTAACTGTAACCGATACCGATTAGCTTGGAAACCTCACCTGTATGTTCAAGTACAGTCGTTTCCCAACTCTCGATATCTACCGAATCCCAAATAGTTGTTCCGAGCATTGTCGGTGTAACCTTCATGTCCGCGTTTGCCAGTATCCCGACATAAAACGTATCGAAATTACCGAAATATATAGAGCCAGTTGTTCCACCAGTTTCATCGCCCTCAGAAGTTCCGTTAAAATTCTGCGTAATACTCATATTAGTTGATGGGAAAACATAAGCATCAGCATAGGTCATCAGGGCAAACCCACCACGTGCTGTAGTGGTAACATTAACATAACGCTGTTGATCCTGAAGCAATGCGTGCAATTCTCGCCTGATTGCAAGTGATGTTACCGCAAAATCAGGACTCATAGGAGCACACTTGTCCATCGTTTCATCAATCTTTTTAAGGGTCAACGTGGTTCCTGCCGTACAAGAACCCATCAATACTCTCTGCGCATCCCCTATAAGATACTTCAATCCCTGAGGATTGTTCTGTCCTGTAGCAGACGCACCAACGCAATACGCTAAGTCCTCAACATCTCGGATGTCCATTACCTTACGTCTGATTTCATCAACAAACAGGTCAATACCAGGTCGTCCTGTACCAGACATTGCCCGTCTAAATTGTGTGATTTTGATCCTTGCAGCAACTCGCTTAAAAGCAAAGTCGGTATCTGCCGGATCACCAGTTCTGTCTGTCGGATCTGTTCCGTCCGCCAACCAGTCCGCAGTACCCGAAGCAGCCCTTACTACCTTGTAAACACTACCCATTGGCTGATTCTTTCTTTGAAGTTCAGCCCTGAAAGGGTTTTTGTAATTTGCAAGCGCTGTTATCTTTTCGGGTAAAAATACAGGAATGGCAGCCGTATTAGAAGTCGTCAGAGCTTTTGACACATCGACTAAATCCTGTCGATACAACTCATCGTAACTTGGAAAAGCCATTTATTTCACCTCGTTATCTTTAAAGTTAAGTTATCCTGATATAATGCCAGCTTTGGCAAAATCATTGGAAAGTTCATCTGTTATGCTAAACAGTCCATTTGCACTAAGTTCGCCTGGCTTTACAGGAGGTTTCGGTTTGTCCTCTGCTTTCACTTCTGGTCCCTGCGGTCTCGGAGTAGAATTTTGATTAAACCCTCTGACCTGCGGAAGTCTCTGTTTCAACATCTCGTTCTCAGCCTTCAAGGCTTCAAGCTCTAACCTCAAATTCTCTTTCTTTAATGTTGCTATCTCCTGAGCAACTGTCGAAACCTCTTCCATTACAGGAACAACTTCCTCTGTCTCTAGTAACGTACCTGCCTGAGCCATCGCAAAGTCGCTACCGCCACTATCCGCTACAGGAGGAGTTTCTTCTTCTGTGTTATCCAATTCCTTTTGCAAAGCCTCATTCTTGGCTTTCCATTCATCTACTGCTTTCTGAGTAGGAACCGATGCTTCCTCATGTGTTTTAGCGTTCGGAGGAACTATGTCTTTCTCTACCTTTTTTACGTCTTCATCCATATCTTCTGCACCACCTTTATCCAGTCTCTTAAAAAAATTAAACACCTGACCATTAGCACCCTCGTCTACAAAAGATGCTTCGTCCAAGAAATATCCTTTTACGTTAACTGTCTTGTCATAAGTTTTCTTTTTGTTCTTAGGCATCATCATCCTCCTCCGGTATCAACGCTTTTCCTGCTATAGAAAAGGATTTTATCTCTCCATTTTCAATCTGCTCTTTTACCTTTTCATCGTGAACTCTGGCAACTAAAAACCAGTCCCCTGCCTTTATATCTCCGTTCTTAACCATATCTATAACTTCCTGGCTAAAAAACATGCTGTCAACTACCGAAGCATACTTTGTTGCACCTGGAACTTCAAAACCAATTCCATCATCGTTTAGATTTCTTATATCCCCATGCATGTATCCTAATACCTGACAGTTCTCCATATAATCATGAGCAGTGTCCTCTGTAACTTCATAAGGAGTTATCCACCCTTCAAGGTCAGGTTCATCAGACCGTATAAGCACCCCGCCAACAAGGCTTTTCTCCATATTAACCTTGTTAATCTCAACATCTTTCTTTTTTACAACTTCTACTAATTTATCCTTGTCGTCAATAAACATCCTTCATCACCACCTATGAAATTACCACGTCCACAAGCCCATATTCCAACGCTTTTTCTGCGTCCCACCAGATATCGTGCTTTAATATTTCATCAAGGGAATCTTCTGGAACTTTGGTAAACTTCTTGTAAGCATCCTTAACTTTCCCCATAAACATATCCATATTGCTAATCTCGTCCTTCATCTGAGAGTATTTACCTACCATAATGCTCGATAATTCATGTATCAATATAAATCCGTTGCTTTTAATGTATCTTTTTGTCCCTGCAATGCTCATAAGTGTTGCTGCAGAAGCAGCCCTGTTGTCAATAACCGTATATACAGGTATTTTTTGAGCAATATTATGAATTTCATCCATAGCACTAAAGCCTGCAAGCAAGTCCCCACCGGAACTGTTAATATACAACCATATATCCTTCGTTTTCTCCATCTGCTTTTCAGAAATATACCGTAAATCCATGATCAACCTTTGAACAGAATACGTGTCTACAGAATCATGGAAATAAATGTTTTTGGTTGTAGGCTCATCATCTATAATATCATCAGAAAAAACATTGTCAGAGAGGTCTTTCTGAAAATCTACTTCTTTTATTCTGGATTTACTACCGTCTCCCCAGATCACCTTATCAGAGTTCTTAGCATCTCTGACCATTTCGGTTCCGTTCTTTAAAAAACCGAAAATCATGTTTTTAATTTTTTCGTTCATCTTTTATCACCTTTATCAGCTCAAGCATGGTCTCGATGAGCTTGAAATTCATCCAGTTTGAAAAATCTGCCCCCATATACCTGCTTATCTCTTTAGGATAATCCTCTGTTCCATATTTCTCTTTATAATATTGCTTCATGTAATCTTCAAAATTCATTTATTCTCTCCTTTGTTTTTTATAAAATCAAAAGCAAACTCATCGTAAGCCCTTGATATTCTTGCGCTTATCGCATTTCTATCTTCTTCCGCTTCCTTTTCTGTTAAATACCCTTTTTTAGACAAATGCTGATGTGTTTTTAGGGCATTTGACATAATATTATAAAATTCCTTAACATTCATCTTAGATTTATCATAATCAAACAGCTTTTGCCTTAGATGGTTTGCAGTCTCATTGACTGAGTTTTTTACGTTGCCCTTTTCTCTTGAATATTCACCTATATAGCTCTTTAAAAAAGTATATTTTCTGTCCTGAAAGATTTTCTTTACATCAGCATCAACCTTCGAACTATCCGCCTGATTTTTGGACGGCTGGTTTGTATTTACGTTCATTGGATTTACTTCTACAGACTCCTTATCTAAATCAGAAACTTTTATCAATGTTCCACCTATTATAAATACTGCGTTATCTCCTCCGTCTAGCTTAGACTCCCCTAACAACTCTCTGCCTTCATTTACTGTTCTTAAACCCAGAGGTATTAAAGTTTCATTCTCCTGAATTATCTTCTCTCTTGTCCTGTGAACATTAGGCTCTGCTTTTATCTTTATCCTGTCATCAATATGACTCCAGATAATTCCCTGATTTATTTCGTCAGTAAGTAAATCTACCATAGGTCTTATAAGTTTTGACTGACCTATAGTAATCTGAGTTAAAGCCGTAGCCCTGTTGACATCCTGAACTTCTCCGGATTCCACAGAAGTAATCCCATAAGCCTGATGGACTATCTTCTCCATCTTGTTTAAACTTTCAAGCTCCCTCGTCTCCTTAGAATCCTTTTTGAACTGCTCCCAGTGAAACTCGTCAACTCCACCAATTA
>Ga0180437_10000769_pt1 | contig 58824 bp, 46 predicted proteins | sample SS_ome_4_FD_132410 | JGI IMG/M metagenome (GOLD analysis project Ga0180437, IMG submission 132410) | Hypersaline lake sediment archaeal communities from the Salton Sea, California, USA - SS_3_D_1 metaG | ecosystem: Environmental > Aquatic > Non-marine Saline and Alkaline > Hypersaline >...
CCATCATATCCAGCACATGCTGAGCACCCGTGTCCAGATTCGTTTCAAACCGCCATAAGGCTTCCCTTTGTGTTCTGGTGCTTGCCCCTGACAACTGAATCTTACCCCACTCCCTGTCTTTTGTCCAGCTTGCCCTCCAAGCTAGGATAATCCCGCACGTCTTCTCTCTGAGTACCTCCCTCTGGCGTCTGCTCCCCTTGCCCAGATACCCCACTCTCTGCTCGCGTAATCTTCACCGCTGACGAGCAATACACAACACAGCTTGTTGACAGAACCATAACCCTGTGCTAGAATGTCCCTAGAGAGGTTGATAGTATGATGAGTTATACGCGGCCCGCCCCTAGCAGCCCACAGCCGTACCCGTTCCCGGGATTCGGTTAGCGCTGCCTGGGCAACGCCGCCCGCTTGTCCACTTGGCCAGCCTTCCATCACCCGGAGGCTGGCTTCTTTCGTTTTTTTTGTCACTCTTGGACAGACCTGAGAACAGCACTTCCAGAGTAAAAGGAGAAAGAGCCACCATGAAAATGACTGAACTGTTCGGCCAGACGCTGCGACACCCCCCCGCTGATGCCCAGATCACCAGCCATCAGTTACTTGTCCAAGCAGGGTTCATCCGTCAGTTGGGCGCCGGGATCTTCAGCTATCTACCGCTGGCGCAGCGGTCGATGGTCAAAATCGAAAACCTTCTGCGCGACGAGATGACAGCTATCGGCGGGCAGGAGATCAAGATGCCCGTCGTCCATCCAGCCGACATCTGGAAAGAAACACAACGCTGGTACGAGATAGGCTCAGAGATGGGTCGCTTCCTCGACAAGAACGGCCGGGACATGGTGCTGGCGATGACCCACGAGGAGGTCGTCGCCAGTTTGGTGCGCACCGAAGTTCGATCGTACAAACACTTGCCGCGCCTGATATACCACATCCAGACCAAATGGCGTGACGATCCCCGCCCCCGTGCCGGCCTGATCCGGGTGAGAGAGTTTACGATGAAGGACAGCTACAGCCTGGACGCGGACTGGGAAGGCCTGGACACTCAGTACAGGGCGCACTACCAGGCGTACTTCAACATATTCCACCGTTGCGGCCTGCCAGTGGTGGCGGTCAAGTCAGACGTGGGGATGATGGGGGGGAAATTGGCGCACGAGTTCATGTACCTAACTCCAGTGGGAGAAGATACAATACTCATCTGCGACGAGTGCGGGTACACGGCCAATCGTCAGATTGCCAGATTTCAGAAACATGCCCCGGTCAAGGAGAAAGTCAAACCAATCGAAAAGGTCGCAACCCCACATATGGCCACCATCGAAGATCTGGCGAAGTTCTTGGGCATACCCAAGTCGAAAACTGCCAAAGCGCTCTTCAGAGTAGCGACGGTCACGGAAGAAAGAGAGGACGTAGAGAGAATTGTGTTCGCTATTGTGCGTGGAGACGTGGACGTGAACGAAACCAAGCTAGCCAACGTTCTGAAAGCGAAATCTCTGCGCCCAGCGCGGGAGGATGAGATTGAGGCTGTCGGCGCCATCCCCGGATACGCGTCCCCCATTGGGATCGAGGGTGTGATCGTCGTCGTGGATGACCTCATCCCGGAATCGCCCAACCTGGTGGCCGGGGCCAACGAAGAGGGTTATCACCTGCTGAACGTCAACTACGGGCGAGACTACCAGGCCGACTTCATTGAAGACATCGCCGTGGCCGAGGACGGATATGCCTGCCCCGAATGCGGCGCCGCTATGCAAGCGTCGAGAGGAGTCGAGGTGGGCAACATTTTCAAGCTGGGCACCCGGTATTCCGAGGCACTGGGGTGCACATTCTCCGACCAAGACGGGCAGGAGAAACCGGTGGTTATGGGCTCCTATGGCATTGGCGTGGGTCGACTGCTGGCGTGTGTGGCTGAAGCGCACCACGACGAATACGGGCTTATCTGGCCGATCACTGTAGCACCCTATCAGGTCTACATGGTTGTTCTACACGGCAATGAGGAGAAAGCTGAGCAGTTGTATGCAGATCTGCAAGCCGCGAACGTGGAGGTACTGTACGACGATCGCAACGAGAGGGCCGGTGTCAAGTTCAACGATGCGGACTTGATTGGCATTCCCATACGGCTGACAGTGAGCAAACGCGCTCTCGAAGCGGGGGGCGTCGAGTTCAAGCTCAGGCACAGCCCAGAACGCGTTGTCGTTCCGCAAGGAGAAATCGTATCGTACGTCAAGAGACAGATTGAGGCTCTGAGGACAGAGCTTGCGAAGAAGATGGTGGCAGTGCCTTACAACACGTGATCGACCCACCTACACGCAACATCTGAAGGGGAGGAGGACTATAAGTCCTCCTCCAAACCTTCGACCAACTCGACGATGCGCTCGTAGCCATCCGCAATCAACTGGTCTAACTGTGCGGCGGTTCTCGAATACTCCTCAGGCGTACCGCCATACGGATCGTCGATGTCGCGGGCCTGCCCAACCATCTCGCTGAGCAGATGCATTTTATGAGCGTGTTTTGGAAAGGCCGCGCTCATTGCCTCAACGTGACCGCGGGACATGGCCAACACCAAGTCAGCCTCAGTCACCAGCGCATGAGTGACATTGCGCGACCGGTGCGCGTGCAGATCGATGCCCCGTCGAGACATCTCTGCGACAGCGTTCGCGCTCGCCGGGCGTCCATCAGTCGTCCAGACGCCAGCCGATTCAACAAGCCAACCCCGCCGTGCCTCGTCGCGGGCCAGCCGGGCTTTCAACAGTGCCTCCGCCATCGGAGAGCGACAGAGATTCCCGGTACAGATAAAGAGCACAGTCGGCATCATGAACCCTCCCTCCCCATATCAAGAGCCTCGACCAGCGCCATCAACCCACCGGACACCACTGAATGTCCGCCCAATACCACTGGAATCTGCGCCTCCGCCGCTGCCCGGGTGAAGCGGCGTAGATAAGGTTCTCCCACCCTATCCCACCAGTACAGATCCGAGTTGAAACGATCCACCGTCGAAGGCCACAGCTTGTGCGCAGCCAGGATCACCCGATTATCGAACAGCACCCCATCAGCCAATTCCGCCAGTTCGTCAAAGAACCTCTCGAAACCCACCAGATCCACGTAATCAGCCACCAGCGAACGGACTCGCCCACACTCCTGCCGACCACTGGCCCGCATCCCTCGTTCTTCGGCGAAGACCCGTACCCAACAGCGCGTCGACCGCTCCAGCGCTGACCAGGCCGCCGATGATGCCCGGCCCACGACTGACAGACAGCCGCCCTCACGGCCCATCGCAGCCACGACACCGTCCAACCGTTGACTGTCCCAACCCAGATTATCGAGGAACTGGCGGAGACGTGGTCCGATGGACGGATGTCGCCTCGCGATCAACAAATCCGCAGGCGTATCAAGATCAAAACGTGCAGCGGCAGACGCGGGCAAGTGCACGAAAGGCATATCGATTTCGTGGGCCAGCGCCCATGCGACCGCGTTGTCGCTCTCCTGCAGAACGATCCAGGGAGTCAGATCAGTTGCTGGGACAAATCCCACCCAATCACATGAATGCAGGTTATTGGTGACCACGAGCCGGTCCTCCTCCACCAACCGGGTCAAAAGCTCTTGCCAGCGCCCACCACTCATCAGCGGAGCCGAAGCACCACCGCTATAGAGCACACGCTGCGTTCCATACCGCTCGATCAGTCCGGCCAGCCGCCGTCCAAAGTGGAACCGCTCCCCGACTGGATCGAGATCCACCTCAACCGGCAGATCGTTCAGCGAATCGCCCCAGGCGGGATCATCCGTGGCAACAACGGCCCGGCCCACCAACCCCGTCTCCAGCAACGTTTCCAAGAGATCCCGCGCACCGGCCCGGTGCGCTCCATCCAACGCTCGCTCTACATCGCTTTGACCCCATCCCCCAACCATGAGAAGCAGGGTGACCTTTTCTTCCAACAAGTGCCTCCTCAATTCAAAGAGGGGTCCGGCAGAAACCGAACCCCCTCGAATGTGCACAGCGCAAGAACTTGCAAACCTGAACCGAACTATCGCCCTCTGGCAAACAGAGGCTCACGAGGCCTTGCTGCAACCTGCGTGCCCTTCGGGTACCTCAGGCGAATTCAGGCTGCAGAAGACCGTAGTTCCCATCCTTCCGCCTATACACGACATTGATCGCATCCTCGTCCGCATTCAGGAAGATGTAGAAGCTATGGCCAAGTAACTCCATTTGTTCAATTGCCTCCTCCGGCACCATCGGCCGCACATCAAATCGCTTAACGCGGACAATCTCCCCCTCCGTCTCCTCGTCCGGAGGCTCGATAGGGAGAGCCTCAGTGACCGTCTGCCAGCGATCCTGACGCTTGCCTTTGTAGCGCGCGATCTGGCGATACATCTTATTCAAGACTGCGTCAATCGAGGCAAACATGTCCTGAGTGCGCTCCTCGGCTCGCAAAATCGTGCCGTGCACCCGCACCGTCAATTGCGCCACCTGGCGATGGGCAGCGCTGCGCGTATTCTCCATGGTCAGGTCAATCCGCGCCTCATCGATGACCGGCAAATAGCGATCCAGCTTCCCGACCTTCTGTTCCACGTATTGACGCAGTCGTGGGGTCACTTCCATGTTTCGGGCAAAAACAGATACGTCCATAACGATCCTCCTTCCAACAAATATGAACTAACTGGTTGTAACCAGAGACTCAACTAGAGTTCCGATAGCCAGCACGCGCCAGCGTCAGAGCCTGCACACTGCGAACTCGCCCCTCGTCAAATAGGGCGATCGCACACGCCTCCAGGGTAGCACCCGTGGTACAGACATCGTCAATCAATAACACTCGCTTACCAACCAGATCATCGCCGGAGCAACAAAACGCATCGTGCACGTTTTGCAGCCGCTTCTCAGCGTTGAGCTCAACTTGGGGAACGGTCGCACGCTGGCGCACCAACGTCCGCTCGTCCACTAGCAACCCAACCCGGCGAGCCATCGCACAGGCCAGCAATGCTGCCTGATTATACCCACGCTTGCGCAGTCGGGCGGCGTGCAGCGGAACCGGTACCACAACGTCAACCGACGTCGGATGCTGCGCCCAATACGCTGCCATAAGGCCCCCTAGAGGTTCAGCTAACACAGTGCGCCCTTTGTACTTAAGCTGATGAATTGCGGTACGAAGTACCCCATCAAAATAGACAACCGAACGTATGCAATCGATACGTAGGGGAGAAGTCCGGCAGCGTGCACATAGCCCATCGGATACAACTGCGTCGCCACACCGGATACAAAATGGGGGTTCAACACGGGGGATCTGATCGAGGCATTCGGCGCACAACCACACGCCCACCTGGCGACAGCCAACACAACGAGGAGGGAAGAGAAAATCAAGAAACTGACTGCGAAAACTGCACCAGCGTAGGTTTACCACCTCAATGACAGACACAGGAACCTATCCCTGACGTCACGTTTGATCGATCCGTCCATCAAAAGCCTATGCCACCGGCCCCAAACACCGTCAGCATTTGAATCGCGGCCGGCCCGAGTAGAACGATCAAAATAGCGGGGAAAATCAAGAACGCTACAGGAGGAAGTATCTTCAGCGTCGCTGCGCGGGCCATCTCCTCAGCCCGTTGACGCCGCCGCACGCGCATCTGGTCTGACTGTATACGCAACACCCTTGCAATACTGACGCCCAGTTGCCCTGCCTGAATAATCGCCGCAACAAAAGTCGAAACATCTTGGACTTCCATCCGCTCTGCCATATCGCGCAGCGCCTCACGTCGTAGCTTGCCCAACTGGACCTCTTGTAGCACCCGATTGAACGCCAGACTCAGTTCATTGTCCCACTTCTCGGCAACCCTGGCCATGGCAGCATCGAACCCCAAACCTGCTTCCACACAGATGGTCAACAAATCGAGTGCATCGGGCAGTGACATGACGATGTCCTTCTGCCGATTCCGAATCTTGCTCCCCAGAGACAACACAGGCAAATAGAAGCCCAAACCTGCCCCCACCGCAGGAAGCAGGATACGCTGCAACAACGGCAAGGTTTTTGCCAGGAAGACCAGGGCAATTCCGAGCCCTCCAAACAGGAACGCCGCCAGCACACGAATGCCGATGTACGTGGTGAGATCGTAAGGATTGCCCGCCAAGTCGAGCTTGTGCTGCAGCGCTTCCGTGCTCCTCCCCGGTGATAAACGCATCGCAAACTCCGCCAGGTTGGTGACCAGAGGCAAGACAACGCGCTCACTGAAAGGCTGGGAGAGCTCGAGCTCCTCCAAAGTAGGTGGACGCTCCAACGTGCCGAACTGCTCCAGCCGCTCTTCGAGTGTAGTACCAGGCCGACGCGACCTCAACCATCCAAAAGCGACCAGACCCAGACCGGCGAGCACAAACAAACCCAAGGCAACGAAAAGCACTGCTCCCATTCCCATACGCTCACCTCTCGGCAACTACACCTCGATATCGACAATCTTGCGAATAATCAGATAGCCTGATATGATTCCGAGGACAGCCACGCCCAGCATGACCCACCCACATGGATGGACGAACAAGAGAGACATAAAATCTGGATTGATGAGGTAGATAATCACCGACAGGATGACCGGGACAGCGCTGAGCAAGTTGCCGGCGCCACGGCCATAGGCTGTAAGAGCCTGAATGTCACCCTTGATCCGGATACGCTCTCGGATGGTATGGCTGATCGAGTCCAACACCTCGGCCAGGTTGCCACCGACCTCGCGTTGGACGTTGATCGCCGTGATCATCATATCCAGGTCATCGCTGGGAACACGCCGCAACATATTGCTCAACGCATGCTCCATTGTCAAACCAAGTTGCACTTCTTGCACTACTCGCTCAAACTCAGTGGCAATCGGTGGCCCCATTTCTCGCGACACCGCCTCCATCGCCTGCAAAACACTGTAGCCAGCACGGATACCGTTCACCATGAGATTGATCGTGTCGGCTAACTGATTGTTGAACGACTTCAGCCGGCGCTTGCGTACCATTCCAACATAGAATCGGGGAGCAAAAAACCCCGCCAGGCACGCCCCTGCGGTGATGATAATATCCCTTCTCAGGAAGTAGGTCAAACCTCCGGCGAGCACAACCAGGATAACGGTCGCCGCCACGAATTCACCAACCGTAATCTTAAGATCGGCCCGAGCGAGCTGTGTCGCCAAGTCAGCCCCTAACCCCCGGCTGGCGAGGGCACGGTTCAACGCGTCCCCTAGCGGGGACTTGCGCACACCCACGGCCTCAGTCGACGCAGCAGTGCCTTCGGTGATACCCAGTCGCTCCTCGATGAGAGAACGACTGGACCGACGAGACAAGAGGAGGCCACCCACCACAGCACCCACACCGATCACTGCCAGTACTACCAGTAACCACAGCCCCATCGCTCACCCTCCAACCACTCAACTCCGCCACCGGCTGCGGGACAAGGCCCCACAGTCTGAACCCAATCCGTCAGCGGCCGTCGATGAGCTGAACCACGTGCATCCATCATCTATCCACCACCAAGCCCAGGGAGGACTAGAACCGCATCCGTTGACCGATGCCGAAAATACCAGGCGGCAGGTGAATGCCGGATGCCTCAATTTTGTCCATAAATCTGGGCCGCAGCCCCGTGGGGCGCAGCGTGCCAATCGCCCGACTGTTCTCGTAGCCAGCCAGCTCAAACTTGAAGATGTCGGACATAGTGATCACATCACCCTCCATGCCCTGGACCTCAGTGATGGCAACACACTTGCGGCTCCCATCCCGCATGCGCTCCAATTGAACCACGACATCCAGTGCACCAGAGATCTGCTCACGGATGGCCCGGTGGGGCAACTCCATTCCGGCCATCAAGATCATATTCTCCATACGAGCCATCGCCTCGCGAGGGCTGTTGGCGTGAATCGTGCTCATACTGCCCTCGTGGCCCGTGTTCATCGCCTGGAGCATGTCAAACGCCTCCGGACCTCGGCACTCACCCACGATGATACGATCTGGGCGCATCCGCAGACTGTTGATCACCAAATCTCGAATGGTAATCTGGCCCCGGCCCTCAATATTGGGGGGGCGCGACTCCAGTGTTACAACGTGCTCCTGGCGCAGTTGCAACTCGGCGGCATTCTCAATCGTGATGATACGTTCATCGTTGGGAATGTAGCCGGAGAGGACGTTCAGAAAGGTCGTCTTACCGGTACCAGTACCCCCAGAGACGACGACGCTCAGCTTGGCCACCACACAAGCCTTCAGCAGCTCGACCGCCTCCGCGGTGATCGTGCCCAAGCTGATCAGTTTCTCAACTGTGAGTGGAATCTTGAAGAACTTACGAATCGTCAACACTGGCCCAACCAGAGAAATCGGCGGAATCACCGCGTTCACTCGTGAGCCGTCCGGCAAACGAGCGTCGACATACGGAGTAGCCTCGTCAATACGTCGCCCCAGAGGCGCAACGATACGCTCGATAATGCGCATCAGGTGCTCGTCGGATTCGAAGTTCGCGTTTTGGCGCTCAATTTTTCCATCGCGCTCGATGTAGATATTCTTGGCCCCGTTGACCATGACCTCAGTGATATCGTTGTCAGCCAAGAATGGTTCCAGCGGCCCAAAGCCAAGTATCTCCGCGACGATCTGCTCAAACAACCGCTGCCGCTCTGCCCGGCTGAGGACGATATGCTCCTCAGCCAGAATGTTGTTGTACATCTCCTCAATCGTGCGCCGTACTTCAGCCGTCTGGGTGACATCCATCGTGGGATCCAGATCTGAAATCAGCTTGTTTTGAATGCGTGTTTTCAGGTCAAGATAAGCATCACGAGTGGGTGATGCTGGCTGGCGACGCACCCGCAGCTCAGTCTTCCGCGATCGCTCCGCGTGCGAAGGCTGCTGCACCGCCGTCTGCCTCTCTTTCTCTTTCTCGATCCGCCTTAGCAATGACATGTCTTACCTCCCTCACAAACGGCCATATCGCGCCCTCGGCTACCCAAAGACGCGGCCAAACCGGAGACGGCCCGTTCCTGCCGCTACGGCATCCCTCTCACCTTCCTCCTCTCGCTCCTGAGTCAATGCACTCTGGATATGCTCGGCGAGTTGGAGGACTCCTTGTGAAACGGGCCGACTTGGATCCCGCACGACGAACGGCACGCCGTGATTGACCGCTGCTAGCACCACCTGCTTGTCCAGGGGAATCTGTGAAGTTACGGGTACCAGCGCCTGTTCGATTTGATCCGCCCGGATTCCCATCCGCCGGTCCACACCGTTGACGACCAGCGCAATCTTGTCCATTGGATAGTTGAGCGTGTTCGCCACTTCGAGGAACAGACGAGCACTCTTTATGGCCGGGATATTCGGCATTACGACGAGCACAATCAGCGCTGCAGAGTCAAAAATGGTCAGTGCGACATCGTCCAGCCGACTCCACATATCGATAACGACGATGTCAAACTCCTTGCGCATCATGTCCAATATCACCCCGATCGGTGAACCACCGCCGGCGCTTTCATCCACATACGTGCTGCCTAATAGACTGTCTGCCGCTTCCGGGTGCGGTGGAGCAAGCAGCACCTTGAGCCCTGATCCATGTGGGCTCAGCACACTGTCGAGCAAATCACGGTCCAACTCCGCGATGTGGGGCGCCAGATCAGCCATACTCCGACTGGCCTGCAGATTGAGCATCACCCCTACATCTCCAAACTGGATACTGGCATCCATCAGCGCGATCTTCCGATTATCGTCGGCCATCTGTTGCAACGCCATCGCCAGGTTGACCGCGATCGTCGTGCAACCAACACCACCTTTGGGGCTATAGACAGCAACCAGATGTCCCTCACGTCGAGTCGGTCCCCCCTGGACAGGAGCCACAGTGGGAGCGGCGGGCTGCGCGGGCATCATCGCAGCCCGAGTCTTCCCCATCTCGTAGACCCGGCGGATGGTGCCCATCAACTCGTCACCTGTAGGGGGCTTGGTGAGAAAATCCCGCGCTCCAGCCAGCATCGCCCGGCGCAGATAATCGGTCTCGCCTTGCACGGAGAGCATCACTACCTGGGTTGCAGGCAACTCCTGCAGAATTGCCTCCGTGGCGGCAATACCATCCATCCCAGGCATATTAATGTCCATCAGGACAATGTGCGGATGGAACTGCTTAGCTAGTTCAACGCCTTCTTGACCCGATGCCGCCGCACCAACGACTTCAATGCCGGCGTCGAAAGAGAGCAACTTGCGCAGGTTCTCCCTCGTTTCAGCAATATCATCAACGATCAATACACGGATCCGCTCTCTAGGCTGTTCCACCTCGACCCATCCCTCCACACGGCACAATGAAAATCCACAGGGCAACTAACTCCAACCCCAGCAGCCCCGGCGACAACAGTAGACCTCCGCTGGCCTCCCGTCGGCCCCACAAAGCCGGAGGCTATTCTTCCACCGCCTCTCCTCCACCGCCACCCGACGTCACCTCGCTGGTCGTGCCCGGTTGCAGCGCCTTGAGCGATGGTGTATAACCGTATGGCAGCTTGGGCGGAAGTTCAATGTTGAACCGTTCAAACAGATACTGCAACGTCACCGAATCAGTAGTGATCTGACCTGTGTCACTGGCCGAGCGGAGCACCAAGTCGATGTTGGCGCCAACTTCCCCAGCGTATTTGAGCACCATCGCGTCCTGCGGTGTGACGATCACTGTCAACGGCTCGACCGACGCGCGGGAGGACGGCGACGGCTGCTCCCCTTCCTCTGTCGGCTGTGCCTCCTCTTCAGGCGGTGGGGCTTCCACCTCGGAAGGCCAATCGCCCACGCGAAGCACAGTTGCGTCCTGAACCGTCAACTGAGTCACCAGGCGCGGTTGCTGATTGCCGTTTGGCCTCAGATTCACCACCCAACTGTTAGGCAACACCTCCAAGCGACCCAACACCCCACTCTGGCAACCCTCTCCCTCTGGCGGCTGCACGCACGAGGCATTGTTGGGCAGAGGAGTCTGGAACTCCTCGTCCAGATCCACCACCAACAAAGAGATAATCACATCTACATGATCACCCGGCTGCAGGGCCCACGCCACACTGGAATACCGGCTCACCGGCAACACGTAGGCCACTTTTCCCGAAGGAATCTGCAATGCGGCGTCCGAACCCATCGTGCTCAAGTCGCCCGGCGCATCGGTGAGCATGCCGTCCAGGACCGGCATATCACGCACGATGTCCACACGGGCGATACGGCCCAGCGCGCTCTCGACGTCAGCCAGAGCACCATCGGGCACGGATGTCTCAGGCCATTGTGCTGTCTGTACCGCGTCACTGGTGACACGACTGCCGCGTGGAACGTCCTGTGCCGCGACGACAACTTCCCGCATACCCTCAGGGGGTGCGTACGGCACTGCCTCTTCTCCCTCAGGAGCTATGGGCGGCGCCTCGGGCGTGGGCTGAAGCGCGCCCCTCCGCCACAGAATGACACCCACTGCCACAGCCCCTAAGAGCACGACCAACCCAACGAGGACCAATGTTCGACCGCTGCGCATAATGCCTCCTTAATCCCGCCGTACCCGCTTCTGTCGTACCCGCTGGACAGGCTGAGTCAAACTGAACATCATCTCGGCAAAACGCCACCGCCCAGCACCCCATAGCACATCGGAGCCCGAGCGCGGAGTCACACAACCCAGAAGCTCTGCAAAATCATACACCCGGCACTGACACACCGCTGCAGACCACACAGACCCCCGCCGCCGATCCAATCGTGTCACATTCCAAGGAAATGATACCGTTTTACAACCAAAATGTCAAGTACCCTGAAGGGGAGCTACCACAGCCTAGAAGTGAACGAGTGCAATTCCTTATGAAACAAAGTCCCGGACCCGCAGGCCCGAGACATAGTCCAGATCGATTCGCTGAAGCTGCACCAATGGCTGATCCCCATCCCCGGTGTGAGAGAACCCGATCCGCAATCCAGTCTGTCTATTGGATCAGCCGCAGGAAGATGCGTTGGTACAGTTCATCGAAGATTTTGTCCAATTCCTCGCGGCTGTCAGCCCCCCGCTGAAATCCACCAGTGATCTCGGCGACCTCTGACATCAACTCTCGGTCCGCCGACTCGCCCAAGCTGATGGTGTAGACGACGATGGCGTTATCACGCGCCTCCTGAGCATAGTGTATGACGCAGTCAGCAGCCCGGTCGGTTTCCCAGTCACCGACGTCTGGCCACAGATCCTCCTGCCAGCACTCGTGGTAATTCGGGTAGTTCGGATACCGGTTGGGCTGCCCATCGGTCATCAACACCATGACGTGTGCTGCCCCCGGCCGCCCATAGTGCGGAGAAACGGTACTCAGCACCGCGATGCCTTTCTCCATCCCCTCGGCAATGTTCGTCGAGCCACCAGCATGGGTGCGGTCTAGGTCGTAGAGCACCGTATCGGTGATTACCTGGGAGGTGCAGTGGTCGGCACCCAGGCGCCGCAGGCATTGCAGTTCGCTGGCGATTTCCGCGTCGGTGGAATACGGCACGTAGCCCACCTGATCGAAGCGAGGATTCAGCCGGCTCACGAAGTGTTTCGCCGCCTCCAGCGCGTTCCGGATAGGCTGCTCATCGTCGTAAATCCCGTCATTCCGCTGATCCGGATTGCCACCAACGTTGCAATCCGGGCGGTAGTAGGGTTCATCGTCGGTCCACTCGTGCCCACCCGGCCGCCCGCCGAAGCGCGGGTCACAGGAGCTGCAGGCCCAACCGGTCCGCCCGTCGTTCGGACTCAGACTCTTCTCCGTACTGTCCAGCGAAGAATCGGTCGAGACAATGACTCGGTCCACGTCGAAACCGGCCCCACCTGCCCACAGGTGCAGCGTGTGATCGCCTTGCTCCAGCCAGACTGTGTCTCCCTGATTCCCACCCTCCCCCTTGCTCAGACGATGCCAGCTCCAGCGGCTCGATACGGCCCCATCGTAGTAGGGGCCGTTGGAGAACCCGCTCTCCTGCCCCTGCACGCTCCCGTCCACTCCCCAGAAGATATGCTCATCGTGATTAAACGGTCCGCCTTGCCCTCGGATGTGGAAGTAATAATGGTCGTCGCGTGGTGCGTAGAAGTCATAATCGGCCCGCGGGGCCGGAAACGGGCCGCCAGCCGGCAACCCGCGCCGGCAGTACTCTCCATTCAAGAGATCATCCCACGTGCACGGCACACCCAAGCCAGTGGGACGATCCACGTAATTGGTGAAGGGGTGATGCGACAGGTAGGCACCACGCTCATCTCGTCCCATCGCCCCTACCGATCCCCCCCAGTATGCGTTGTAATCGTTCCGCTGCACGACCCAGAAGGAGTAGTAGGGCGTATAGCCCCAATCGTTGTAGTCCACGCTGAGGCGCGAATACTCCTCGGCCTCGATCACGACGTAAAACTCATCATATCTCTCGTGGTAACGGTTGTCGGTCGCGCAGTGATCGGCGGATTCGATCGTGGAGTCGGACCAGGGCAGCGGGTAGATGTTGCCGCTGGGGTATTGCTCGTCCGATGGTTCCCAGCAGCCGTAGCACAGCGTGTCGAACTCCATCGAGCCGGATTTGTCGTAGACGATAGCGGTGTCGATATTGCTCACGTTTTCCGCTTCGGCAGTAGCCTGGACCGGCATGAAACGGAAGCCCACGAACTGCATAAAGGTCATGAAGACATCCTGCCTCACTGTTACACGGATGCGGTCCGCTGTGTTGATCTGTTCAGCCGGGGATAGAGAGGTGTCCCGCGAGTAAGAGGACTCCAACCAGATGACGGTCGTTGCGTCCTGCGCCGAAGGACCGGAGACGAACTGATCGTCAACGACCAACCGCACATCTCCCGCGGTGTAATCATATCCGTTTTCCTGGAGATAGACCAGTGCTCGCGCTTGCGCTGCCGCCTCCAGCGGGAGTTCCGATGCCCCTGCCAACGCAGCCGCGTCGGCAGCCTGCGCCACACGCACGCGTGCGACGTAGACCCATCCCAGATCAATGGCCAGGCCAACAAAGGCCAGGATGCCAATGAAGGCGAAAGTGACCAGCACCAGGCTCTGCCCTCGCTGTTGTCCAGCCAGTATCCGAACGCTAGTCTGCTCCATTTGCGAATTTGACCTGCTCATCCCTACCTCCAGTCCCATTCCTGGAACACCGCATACCCGCACCGTTGCTCACCAGCGTACCAGACCCACCCCGCCTTCTAGACCTGCGAGTTTTCAATGAAACATCCACACTGTGGTCCCTGAACTGCACGCGAGCCTACAGCTCAATCTTGAAGACTTCCCCGGTCGCTGACCACCCGCATTTCCGTCTTCCCGTACATCATCCACGGATCGGGCAACGGGACAAAAGGATTGTTCCACAGTGGATGGTGCATAAAGAAGACCTCAACCAACACGATGTGATTGCCCATCCGTTCATATCCTGCATCCTCGCGCATGGCGTTGATGTTCTGTGTGGCAGGCCCGTGTCGATCCATAACCTGTGTCAACGAAACCTTCGTATCGTCGCCTAGAATAAGCCTCACCTCGCCATCTCCACTCGGAAGTACTCCAGACACCCACGTTGTGTAGGTGGGGACGGCACCGTCGGCGTCCATGACGACGTGGCTCACGATGATGCCGGTGTTCTCATCCGTCCCATACGTACGCAGAAACGGCACATCAGTAGCTGGACTGCCCCGGCGAACGACTCCGCCTGCGCTGACCACCCGTGCGCCGACGTGCTGATCCTCAAAGCGCCCTCGGGCTGCAAAGCGGCAGCCCTCGCGGCAGGCGTTAACGACGATAAGATAATCCCGCAGCGCAAATCCCACCTCAACGAGGCCCATCAACAGAATTAAGAGCACGGGCAGAATAACGGCCAATTCCAGAAGCCCCTGCCCACCTTCTGTTCTTCGCTTGCCCATCTTCTCCTCCCCACACGCCGCCGGTGAAACCGCGCTCTCCACGGCAGTGTCCGATCACTCCGCTACCAACGTCCCATCGGTGGCATTCATCGCCACGGTGAAAGCGGTCTCGGTACCGGGCATCGATCCGACCACGGTCCAAACCGGCTGTCCTCCGACTTTCCCATCCGGAACACGCAACTGCGCTGCCAAATCCACGTCCGGTCGCCGCGCCACCAGGGTTTTTCCCCCACGGTCCCACCACGTTTGCAACGCGCGGTCGCTATCCACGCGCCATTCCTCGGCGGAAAACGTAGGCACGACATATGGACTCAAGCTCTCACGCACCACCTGCGCCGCTCCGTCAGCCACCGTGACCAGCATCAATCGCTGCGTAGCGGGCGAATAGAATTGGAACGCCCACTCAACACGGCCCGGTAGTTGCACCCCCACCGCCGTCAAGTGCCCAGAGACAGCAACCAGACCCGCATCCTCCTGCCACTGCCCGGCCAACTCGGCTGCCGGAACAAACGCCTGGCGAGCCGTGGCTCGATCGTCAGCACTGCCTGCCATCTCGGCGGGGACGGCTGTCCCAACCAACCGATCGTAAGTCACCAGTCCGACGACGACAGCCAACAGGACAAAGACCACACCCAACAACCACAGCCAACGAACGGAGCCATCACCCATCGCACTCTCACCCACGCGCTCCATCAAACATCCGCACCCCCACGTACCCTATGTAGAACGTCCAGAAACCACTTACCCTCACATCCCCTGGCTCGAAGAACCTATGCGGGTTCACGTACCTACCCACCACGCATCACCATTGGCAGAAAGATGTGCTCGTACTGATCCCCCTCATTGCTATCGTAGAAAACCTCCCAGGCGCCTGTGCCGGATTTCTGCATATAGACCAAGTGCACGTGTTGTTCCCCAGGTCCCGGCTGGGCCACGCCAAAGTTCGCGGAACCCCTGAGTGCCCCCCCCCAGCCCAAGAGCGTGGGCGTGATCCAGTTCACGTGATCCTGCCCATCCGTAAGAGCATAGGTGTAGTATATCACGTAGTCTGTCCCATCGCCCTCGCTTCGGTCTGCGTGCCAGGCGACGGCAGGCCAACCGTCACGATTCAGTGTGATAGAAGGCTGCAGACCTAGCAGAGACTCGTCGCGCTGATCGCCCGGAGCGACGCCCTCGTCGTCAGAAGAATGATACTCCGCCAGTTCCTGCGGACCATAGTACAGTTGCCCTGTCCCAACCTCGCGAGTCTTGCTGGTATCGACACCCCATGTTGAGCCACCATCGTCCGACCGCCTGTACACTACCTTGAACAGATTACAGGGGGGATTTGGATCCATGTCCGAGCACCAATCCCACGTGACGAACACACGATTTCCCCACGCCGCCACATCTGGATTGCCTGGCGGAAGTGTGGTCTGGTCAGCGGAAAGCTTCGTAGTCTCCCATCCCGACTCATCCCGCCGGCCATACCCGATATAGTACTGTTTGGGTTCGTCCTGTTCCTTCTCCCAAACCACATGCGCGTAGCCATTCGCATACGCAACCGCAGGCCGGTAGCAATCGTACTCCAAACTCACACGTTCTGCAGGGCTCCACTGCCACAACTGCTTCTCATCATCATACAAAAGGTTTGTGTACCGAATAACGCCATCGTCCCCATATTGATCGGTCTGAGACCAAACCACGTGTGGAAGCCCATTCTCACCCACCGCGATGTCCACCCAAGTAATCTTGTACCATGAAGGAACCGAGACAGCCTGTTGCTCGGGATTGCATTCCCCTGAACTCAACGAACAATCTCGATAGCGTACCTGCATCTTCTCATATCCCGGCGTATCGTCAACAACTACATAGGCCACGTGGACCGTCGTATTCGAGATTGCCATAGCAGCGTCGTAGGCAGATTCAATCTCGCTCCCGTCAAAGACGAGGACCTTATCGCGCCAGCCACCCTCATCCTCCGAGGCAGCGCGCAGATAGACGTCACCCTTGTGGTCTCCGACGCCCGGGCTATACTCCTCCGTCCAAACCACAGCTACCCAATTGCCATCGGGACTGACCGCCAGATCAGGGCGGGCCGAGTCCAGATTGGCAGCCTGAGAAAGGTTGGTCCGAACGTGGAGGAACCCCAGAGTACGAGCCATTGCGACGGTCCCGATCACCGCTGCCAGCGCGACGGCTGTCGTTACCGCCACCAGCCAAATCGCAGTGTTCCGCCCGGACTCACGTTGCCGTGTCAATATCAACACCCCCACACTTACAACAGAAACAAGCTCACGCCGTAGTCGCGTTCGTCAGCACCTACCGTCACCGTCGTCGTAGCAAACCGAACACCACTTCCAATCCAGGTCTCTGCATAGACGGTATAGGTGCCCGGCGGGATATTGTAGAAGTGATACGATGCATCGTGAATAGTGACGGTGTGGTAGACTTGCCCACCCGCGCTGTATGCCCAGACGTCGACACCCTGGAGCTTCCGAGGGATCCCGTTCACAAGCACGCGCACCTCCCCACCGATGGATGCCGTGCCAGGCTGCGGGGGCGGGGGCGGCCACCCGGTGCACACCTCGCAATCGAGGCCATCCACGTAGAACCAGGTGTCGTCGAAGTCCTCGTCGTGTTCGGCGAAGAAATACACCCGCATATCGTCGCCAGCGTGACTGAGGAGATCAATCTCCTCCGTCATATCCACCTCGAAGGACTGCCACGTCTCTGGTGCCGCACTCCCATCGACGACCTTCATTCTGTCACCCAGATCGCCACCGGTGCCATCCTGCATCTGCAAATACAGAACGTCATCCGCTTCGGCCATGTCCGCGTTGCTGCACGGCGCCAGGCTACCTGCGACCAACCTCCGTCCCCGGACGACCATCGTCGTCGTCGTGTAGACCTCCTGCGGGATCTGCACCGTCTGCCACAGGTAGGGATCATACGGTGGGCAGTCAGGGTAGGAGCCCATGGAGGCGTGCAGACGCATGGACATGCTGCCCTCGTAAATGTAACGCGACTGGTGCTTGAAAGCGAGCGGCTCGCCAGCGTGCCAATAGGAGAACACCGTCTGAGGGTTACCCTCGAAGCCACCCACGTGGAGCAACGACTCACACTCCACCAAACCCGGTGGAGGCTCTTCGTCCCCCTCTCCCCAGGGCGGGGGATCGTGGTTCTCCGGACATTCGCCCGGCAGCCTGTAGGCAACTCGAACCGGAACCCAATCGAGATAGAAATCTGTGTACCTGGCGTAGTAGCCATCGGCCCTGGAAGTGATTCGGATGCGGAAATTGGCGTTCGAAAGCTCATCGGCGGTCCAGTCGTGCCCCCAAAGGTCACTGGCGCCACCCACGTAGCGAGTCCTCCACGAAGCCACCAGATCCGCAGTCGACTGGGCATCGCTCCAGGTGCTTCCACCGTCCCAGGACAGTTGCACATCGTACCAACCTTGCCTGTAGTAGGTACTATCTATCCTGCCATCGAGCCGCACCTGAATGCCCTCAATTGTCGCATCAGGCGGAATGTTGACGTTGTAGTTGTAGTAACGATGGCGGTCACCATAGCCATTGTAGTTGCGCGCATACTCACCACCGTCGGCATAGGCATCAGTCGAGCGGCTCTCAAAGCCATCGCCGTCACCGCCGGAGTCGGCTGCATTGGCGGCAGGGTTACGCCAGCCAGTGTCGATCATGTCACCAACCGTGGAGCCAGTGGTGATGGTGATCACACCCAAGTTGTTGTCCTCATTCCACCCCTCGGCGATGTAGTTGCTGGTGTCTGCCCGCGCCCAGATCTGGTGCTCCCCGGGGGATCCCACCCACATCAGCGTGCTCACAACCACACTCCCATTGGGACCAAGGCCAGCCACCCATTGCTTCACCTGGCCCACGGGGCTGTGTGGCGGCGTGTACTCAGGATCCACGTAAAAATCAACATCAAAGATTCCGTCCGCGCGGCCCGGAGAGGCATTCTCGACCGTGACCGACATAGTGAAGACCGTCTCCGGGCAGATTAGATCTGGCACATCGAACGAGGCAATGGTGAGATCTGGAGGAAGTACAACCACGCTGATGGGCGCCGAGTACGCAACCAGGTCACTTGCATCACAATTGCCCAGTCCGGAATGGGTCTCCAACCGATATGAGCCCTTGCTGTCATCGGGAACGGGAAAGACCAGATCAGTGGCATCCCCATTCGCATCCACGTTGACCGGATCCTGCACGACGGCCGAACCGGTGGTGCCGGAAATGACACACCAGAGCAACCGGTAGGGGTTATCCGCGCTGTCGTGGTCCATGACGTCAATGTTGAGGGAATCCACGCCCGGGTAGACCTCGTAGTCGGAAACGAAGATATACGGCCCAGACACGGTCCACGTCTTGGTCGCCTCGTCGTAGGGCTCCGACGCATCCCACACGTCATCGCCGTCGTAATCCAGCCAGGCACGCATGGACGCTGTCTCAGGTCGGTTGCCATAAAGCGTGACCGAGGCCTGACCGCTTGTGCCGGTCAGTTCCTCAACGTATCTGGGATCAACGCCAGAGTAACTGAACCCTCCCCTGTCCGTGGAGAAGCTAACCCGCGCTCCCTTCACCTCCTTACCCAGTTCATCGGTCACGGTTGCAACAAACCTGTGCCCGCGATCCTCGGGAATGGCGTTGTCCGCGTGCTCTACATCCAGCTCAATGAAGTAATTGAGTGGCTCTTCCTCCGGTGGCTCTTCTGGCGGCTCCTCTGGAGGATCATTCTCTGGTGGGTCGACCGGCGGCTCATCGAGGTCAGGGTTCGTGGTGAAATCGGGCGGTGGCACGTCTCCGAACCCCACCTGAATACCTTCGTTGATCATCTGCGAATTGGCCCGCACCGGGACGTACTCAACAATGGCCCGGTAGAGTGGATCCACGATTTCGACGTTGTGCCTGACCAACACCCGCACCGGCAACCCCTCCAACCCGGGATGATCGAGACACTGATCCGGATCAGCGTCGCAATCGGTAAGGAAAGAGGGATACCCCCACACAAGAACACCGAAGAAGCCCGGCAGATTCTGATATTGGTTAAACTCTTCCGGAGTGTCGCCCAAATGGGCATCGTCTATGCGCAAGCCAGCCGCAGCCCGGCGGGCTTGCTGTTTGATGAGCTCTACGCGCCGAGCGTAATAGGCAGAATCTGATTCGTCGGACCAATCGTCTTGGTCCCCATGTGGACAGGCAGGATACGAAGTCTCAGCACCATCCAGACAGGCTCCCTGGACGGGCTGATACGTGACGGCGAAGCGCGCAGCCTCTCTCGCCGCATGCTGCACGGTCAAATAGCCCTGGATCAGAAATGCCGCCTCAATGAGACCCAGGATGACGAGTAACAACACTGGAAGGATCAGTGCAAACTCAACAATTCCTTGTCCTCTCCGCCCCTTCATCGACATTCTCCTTAACCCACCCGCGCTCACGTGTAGCCAACCCCGGTTACGAAAACCCTAAACGGCTGGTTTCATTATACCTCAAAGGAACCCCTCTCCGCAAGTGTACTATGGTACTATTCGAATGGCACTTATGTAAACCTACACGAACAGAGCCTCGCATACGCGAGGCTCTGTTGGCAGTGCAATCCATTGACACTGCTGCGGTGACCGTTTGACTAGATGTTGGCAACGATGTTGCTGAAGATATTGCCAATGGCAGGACCTAGGAGAGCCAAAATGACAATCACCACAATGGCCACCAAAACAAGGATCAACGCATACTCTACCAGACCCTGGCCCTCTTCACGCGGCAAGAACAGCATCTCTTTCACCTCCTTTCTCAAAGTTTGGTCTCATTATAGTGCATCCTGACCCACGTGGCAATAGGAACTTTGTACTAGTCTGCATCCCAAATCAGGGAAGCGGTAGATCAAAACTGACCTTTGTCCCCCGTCCCAGCCCGCTATCGAAGCGGATCTGCCCTCCCAGCATCTCCACCCGCTCGCGCATTGTCGTCAGCCCTAACCGCTCCAATTCTGGCGTTGTGAAGGGTTCCGTGAGGTCAAAGCCACTGCCGTTGTCCTCGACTGACACCCGCGCAAGTGCATCACCGATATCCAGGTTGATCTGAATGTTGCTGGCCTGGGCGTAATCAACCGCGTTGTTAATCAACTGTTGAACGAGTCGGAAGATCGTCACTTCCTTGTGTGACGCCAGTCGCCGCTCCTTGCCAGTAACGGTCAGGTGAGTGTCGACACCGCTGTTTTCGGAGAAGCTGTCTACGTAGCGCCGGAGAGTGGGAACCACACCTAGATCATCAAGCATCATCGGACGCAGATTAAGAATGAAACCCTTGACCTTCTGGAACGTGCCTGCTACAGCGCTCTTGAGATTGGCCAGTTCGGCCCGTGCTCGATCGGGGCGCGTATCAAACAGACGTTCGCAGATCTCGGCCTGAAGGATGAGATTGGTCAACGACTGGGCCGGGCCGTCGTGCATCTGCCGGCTAAGCTGCTGCCTCTCCCGTTCCTGAGCCTCAATGATACGGACCACAAGCGGCTGTGAAAGTTCTCCCTCATCTGAGACTTGAGGTTCATAGTCGTCCTGATCGGAGAGTACTAACACACCACGTAGCATATCGAGATAGCGTGACATATGCCGCTGGTTGCTCTGGAGCTTCTCCAACTGGCCCTGCATGGTAAACAGCCGTTGCTGTGTCTCCAGGACAGCGGCATAGGCCTCCCGTATGTCCTCTCGTGGCACGGTATCTATCGTCGACTCGATCTGTCGCAACCGGTTGGTCACCTGCGCATTGCGTTGGGTCAGCCGCTCGACCTCGCCCGTCGTCTGTTGAACCAGCAGATCGATTTCCTTGAGCTCGCGCTGCGTCCGCTCCTGTTCCTCTGTGCACTCCTCCAAGAACTGTTCAAAGGATTCAACGCCGGCTTCGGCCGCAACAGTCATTCTGCTTGCTCCTCATTAGATCCATTCTACTGCTTGTCCATTGTGCCAGGCAAGCCAAGTCGCCCCCGCTTGTTCTCCTCGCGCAATGGAACCCAGCCATGCCGCAGCGCATAGACCGCCGCCTGTGTCCGATCTGCCACACCCAGCTTACTCAGAATCGACGTCATGTGGTTCTTAACCGTCTGATGGCTGATCCCCAGATGGTAGGCAATCTCCCTGTTGCTCATGCCCTGGATAACCAACTCTAGGATCTCCATCTCACGGGGAGAAAGCGGCGCAAAAAACTGCCCATCGCCTTCGAACACCTCCCCCCCGAAACGCCGGAACTCCTTCAAGAGCCAGTCACCAATGCCATCCTCGTCTAACACGGTTTCGCCAATGACATAACGACCCTGGCTCACGTGCCGGATGACGTCCACCAATCGCGCGGGGCTTACATCCTTTGAATAGTAGGCCGCCGCTCCTGCACGGATCGCGTGGTACACTTGTTCTTCGTCATCGTAGGCAGTGAGCATGATGACATTGACATCCTGACAGCGTGCCTTGAGTCTGCGAGTGGCCTGCAAACCATTCAGGGTCGGCAGGTTAATGTCCATCACCACCACATCGGGACGCAGTTCCTCCGCCCGCTCAATTGCCTCCGGGCCATCCTTTGCCTCGCCAACGATGCAGAGGTCCTCGTGCACAGCCAGAACATTCCGCAATCCCTGGCGGAAGACCGGGTGGTCATCCACGATCATTACTTCGATTTTGTCTGCCATAACTCACCCACCCCCCCCGACTACACCCTAGCGCGTTGCACCTCTCTAGTATACCACACCATACGCAAGAAGCACAACTGGACACAATATGAAGAGTACATTTCCTATTGAGGGCCAACTTGTGCCCGCCGGTAGAGTTGCACCTTTCCGCCGTCGAAAGCCGTCATCAGGGTCAACCCTGCTGTCTCGACGCCCCGGTACAGCTCCGACAGCGCCTCCGGCCGGTTCCGGTCCATCACCACGTATCCAACGCCATACCGGTCGGCCACCTCAATGAGTGTCTCAACGCCGGCATTGGGCACGACCACCGCCGAACGCCCGGTATGGTACCAGAAGGCCGGCGGGTTACTCACCATGACGATTACCGCCTCCACACCCTGGTGCTCCAGCCACGCGTCGATCTCCAGATACGCTGCGTCGGCGTCCCTCCAGGAGGGCAGTTTCTGCGCGGCCACGTAACCACTCAATGCCACCGCTGCCAGTACCGCCGCCGTCGAGAAAACCACCAGCGCCTGGCCCAGCTTCCAGCGCCGCCGCCGGGCTACCCATCCTACCGCAACCTCCAGGCCTTCAGCTCCGGCGGCAAAGATAAACGGGAGCACAGGCGCACTTGCGTGAAAGAAGCCGCCTCGGGGACCGGGAAAGGTGAAGACCAAGGAATGGGTCAGGAATATGAGAAACAGGTAGACGAAGGAAAGGATAAAGAGCGGGCAACGGCGCCGGCGGTAGAGCCCGAGGAGAACGGGCGGAAGAAGAAACACCAGACAGTTCTCGGCCAAGAAACGTGTCGCGTTGATCCCTGCTGCCTCAAGCTTGGAACGGATGATGTTCCACCATCCCCACGCCAGGTAAGCACGCGGCGAAAGGTCACAGCCATAGCAAAACAAATCGTCATAGGTGCGCAGCCAGAGCGTCTTGGTGCCCCCAGGAGACAAAGGTACACCGATGGTCAAGAGGTTGCGGAGGAACCAGGGAGCCATCACGATCAGATAGCCAAGAAAAACAAATGATGTGCGAAAAATAGTCAAAGACAATGTGGAGTGAATTCTGCATTGTGCGTGATGATCATTGGAGGATAGGTGATGCCTGTTGAGAGATAGAGAGGTAACTAGAGAAGCCAGAGCGACCACCGGCAACAGGAGGATGCCGTCAGCCCTGGTCAGATGGGCCAGGCCAGCCAGCGCTCCCAGCACCAGACAGTGCCAGGCCGACGGTCGCCAACGCACAGCCAACCAAAGCGTAAGGCTCCCAATCAGGGCAAAGGGTGCAAAGGTCTCTGGGAGCGTCCAGTAGGGAAAGAAGTACCCACTGAAGAGTGTGATAAGCGCCGCCATCCACGCAGGTCGCCGCTGACCGGACGTCACCCACGCCAGGCTGTAGGCGATGAGAGGAAGCAGAGCCGAGAGAAACACGAAGGGCAACTGCAGGGCAAAAAAGGAACCGGGGAAAAGAAAGGCCGGCACACTTGCCAGCATTGAGGGCAATGGCATCCAATACAGGAAACCAGGGTGGGGCAGACCAACCGGATCGTCCAGATAATTCCACAAGAAAGGTTCGCTGAGCCCACCGCCCTGCGCCACTCGCACCGCCCCGGCAGCGTAGTATGCCACGTCCATGTAGCCAGGCCGAGAAATGCAGGCAGCCACCAGCAGCCGCACACCCAACGACAGGCAGAACAGCAGCCATAGATCACACCGCTTCCTGGCCTTCATTCGGCATAACCCCACATGAAATAAACTCCCATCAGGAACAGGTAGAGAGCCAGCGATGAGTAAAGGATCAGGCGATGGAGCCAGGGGCGCCGTCCCGCTGCGGCAAGTAACACAAAGCCAGGGAACAACACCAAAACGTGCCTGGAAACCGACAGTAGGGTACGCCCAGCAAGATCATGGCGACTCAGCGTATAGAGCAGCATGGAAACCATATAAAGGCCATACTCGGTCGGCAGCCGCCGAAAAGCGATGCTGGTCAAGATTAGGAACAGGATGGCCAATCCAAGGGATAATGCGCGCTGAAAGTTCAGCCCTCCGGCCAACAACGCACGCAGCGCGATCAGCAGATCTGTCCCTGGCACAGCCAAGATAGAATGCCATTGCTGCGCGAACCCACTCTGAACCGAAGGAAGCCCATGCCATGCCAGGTACAAACTGTACCCTAGCACTGCTGCTGGGGCGGCTGCCAGGGCAATCGACTCCGGGCGCTGCAAGCCTTTGGACATTCCGAAACGGCGCACATAGATGTACGTCAGTGGAACGATCAATACCACCGCCTGGAGCCGGGTAAGCGTGGCCAGGGAGGCAGCAATGCCTGCAAGCCACCACCGGTCCCGACGCGCCCACAGCAAAGCAAGCAGTATCAACCAGAGTGTCAAAGACTCTGCGTAGGGAGCGATCAAGACGTAAGCAGTAGGAAAGAAAACTTGATACACGACGGCGCGTCTGGCAGTGGACGCATCGAAGTACAGCGCTGCGATCCGGTACACAAGCACGAGCACACCCACGCAGGCCGCAGATGAGATCAGCAGAGCGGCGATCAGATACTGCCCCCCTAACGCCGCTCCCACCCACCGAATCAACATCGGATACAAGGGAGGAAAAACAACAGAGCCGTTGTCCACATCGTAACCGTAGATGGCGATTTCCAAATAGTAGTGTGCGTCAAGCCGCTGCCACACCCCCAGCGTCCAACCACTGACCGGGCCAGTCACGGGCTCAACGTCGAGGCATACCTGATCCGGCGCGGTAAGGGAGATGGGCACAAGACCCTGTTGCCACAGCAGCCACCCCAGCGCCAATCCGATCAACCGGGCGACCAGGCACAACACGATTGCCAGATATAGGGGGGATTGGTATCGCTGCCTCCGTTTCAACCAGGCCCACATCACGGCAACTCCCACACGCGATAGACCGTCACCTCCCCGCGCCGAAACGCAGGCACAAGCCAGGAAGCCGCCTCCGGGGCAAACGCCCCCAGGCTCCATTCCTCTGGTCCGTAGAAAATCCAATTCACACGCCATTCCTCCAACAGGGCCAGACGCTCCTCGTCGGACGTATCGGCGGCAAAGAAGTGGACCACCGCTTCCTGTTTCCCCGCGTAGTCCACAGTCTCCATCCAATGGCCCAGCACCACCCGGTGGCCAATGCGGGCCGGGATCAGATTTCCCGTCTCAAATCCAGCGAGAACAGTCTCGTCCCAGGCCGAGTTCTCTCCCAGCCAGTCCACCCCGGCTAGCACGTCGACGGGCCAGAACAAAGCTGGCGCCCGCGTCGCTGCCGCTAGCGTCAGCCCCGCCGTCAGGTACAGGTTACTCATCGCCGTCAGCGCCACCGCGCCGACCAGCGCGTACCATCGCCGGCGCGCCCTCCGCCCCTCACCATCCAGTGGCAGAAGCCCCTCCGCCAACCCCACCCCGGCCAGCAGCCCGAGCGGCACCTGCACACCCTCCAGAAACCGCCGCTGCAGATTCCACGGCAGATAGATCAGCACCACCACCAAGCCGATCCAGAGCAGTGGGAAAGCCAACCCCTGTGATCCCTGGCGCGCCCAGGTCACCACACCGACGGCCGCCATTGCCAACAACACCCCGTACCCCAACAGGTAGATCCGGGGTGGGGGAGAGAGCGTCGCGTTCTGGGTTGACCAACCGGCAAACACCGGTTGGGTACGAAAAACCCACACGTCGTAAACAAGCAACGGCAATTGGACCACACCCATCGCCACGACAGTGGCCAAGCCTCGCCAGACAATGCGACGCTCGCGCACTCCCTGGACAATCCAATACAGCGCAGGCAATAAATCGGCCAAGAGGAGCATATACGGGTGGATGATGCCCAGCACAAGCGATGCCAGGACTGCCAGCGTCGCTTCCACAGGCGCAGGACCTTCACGGCAACTCAAGAGAAGCAAGAAGATGGCCAGGAGCAGACCGATAGCAGCACAGAAATGTGGAGAGGTCAACACCGCCAGGTAGGCAAACCCATCGAGCAGCCAGAAATCCATCGGCGAGATCCCGCCCGGTGGCGTGGGCGCGAGGACCTCCGTCAACCACCCCAGCCCGGAGGCGGTAGTTGCCAGCAGGAAGGCCAGTCGCCTCGTCCGCACCAACGCCGTGAAGTGGGCAGTGAACCAATAGATGGCCAACAGCATCAAGAAACCACATACGACCCTGGCAATCTGGTAGGTCAGCGGCAAACTGAGACCGACGATTCGGGCCAGGTATCCCAAAGCGACGTAGAAGACCTGCAGGTAGACTCCGCGATCGTCCTCCGGCGTGAAGAGCAGCCGGTATCGCCATTGGCCACGGTATCCCTGCCACATCTTCGCCAGGTGACTATGGTAGTCGATCTGGTCGAGCAGTGCCCCGCCAAAGTGCATTTCCGCCGTCTGCGCCAGGTAGCCCGCCAGGTACGGCACCGTCGATGCGATCACTATGAGACCAGCCACCGCTGCCACCCAGATCCATTCCCGCCGTCCTATCCGCCCCACGCTATGATCCCTCCCGACAATAGAGCGCTACAGCCAGGTCATTGAACTCCACACGTTCCACCTCAACAAACCTATCCTCCAGCCACGATAGCGCCGGGGGATTGATCCCGATCGCCTGCATCTCGTCCACCTCGCGCAGGAAATAGATCACCCAGACCCGCCGTGACACGCCCACTGCTTCAGCCATAGTGGGCGTGGCGAAAATACCTAGCGCCTCCTGCGTCGGGTAGGCCAGCGTGTCTTGCGGAGAACCGGGTGAATCGGCCAGGAACACATCGCCCAATTTCGGAGCATAGACGTGCATGGGAAAATAGGTCAACTTGTTCGTGTGAACGACTACATCCGCAGGCCCAACCCGCGGCTCCAGATAGGCCACGGCATCCAGAAAAGGCGGGCGGGGAAAGCGAGCATAGGTGTAGTGGACGCCCAGCGACCCTGCCACGCTGACTGTCAGGAGTACAGCCAGCCCCAGTCGCAGGGGACGCGGGAGGCCGCCCCGCACAAGGAGCCAGCCCACCGCTACCAGGTAGAGGAGCGCTGAGGGCAACAACGCCCGCTCCAGGTACAGCGGCCGCCACTGGGAGACGAGCAGGAGAGATGCCACCGGCACCCAGCACAACAAGAGGAACCATCCAGCTCGGGAGCGCACCTGCCAGATCCGCAGCACCAGCAACGTCAGAAGAAGCAGGCACGTGAAAAGCCCCAGGCCCAACACCCAGAGCGGAGCGGGCTCGTAAAATGTAAGGACCGGCAGAAGAAAGGCACGGACTACCTCCTCCATCCCCGGCGGCGTGAGCCAATACCCACGTTCCACGAAGCCCACCTGCCCCGGTAGCACACCGATCAACCATGGACTGAAAAGAACCAGCGCGACCAAATCGGCCAGAGCCAGCGATGATAGCCGGGCCCACCACCGGCGACGAGCCACCGCAAGCAGGTGGAGCGCCAGCAGGAAAAACACACCCAGGTTGTGAGCGTAGAGGGTGAGCGCAGCCCCCCCGGCATACACCGCCCACCATCGCCACCAAGCAACACCTTTCGCCACCAGCCTCCTCCCTCCTGCATCCCGCTTCCTGCCCTCAACCTTCTGCTTTTCGTCTCTCGCTTCCTCCAATCCCCGCAGAAGCCCCCACACCGCTACCACCGCGCCCAACCCCAGCAAGGCATACATACGTGCCTCCTGGGAGTAGACCACGTGAAAAGGATTCACTGCGGCCAGCAGTCCTGCAGCGAGTCCGGTCCTCCAGCCGAAGCACCAGACCCCCAGCCGCAAGATCAGTGCCACGGCTATCATACCCAGTGCCACAGAGAGAAAACGAGCCGCGAGAGGGGAACGACCGGCCAGCCCCATCCACCCGTGAAGAAGGAAATAGTAGAGCAGGGGATGAACGTCGGCAGCACCAGCTCCCTCAACGGGTGTAACCGTCCCATAGATCATCTGCGCCGGGCTCAGGCAGGCATATAGAATGGCGAAGGCCTCATCGTACCAGAGGGGACGCCCCTGGACGTACACCATACGCAGGCCAAAGGCCACAAGAAAGATCAGAACGACCAATCTCTGCCACCTCAACTGCCCCCGCGCTCTACGGAGCCTCACAGGCCCTCGAATGTACACCGAAGTCGCAGACTCCATCAACCCTCCGCTACAAGCCAACGACGAGCCAGCACAAAGACGGCCAATAACCCCAAAGGTAACGGTAAGTAGACGACAGGATGCTCAAACTTGCCCACGACGGTAGTCAGAAACAGAACCCAAAGCCCTACCAACAGAACGATCTCTACAAGCAGCACCAGCCACGTCCCCGCGCGCCCACGCTGAAGTGCCCGGAACGTCATCACCAGGGGCAGCAGCAAGACCACATAGTTGGTCGTCGCTGTGCGCACCGCCACCAGATTAGTGACGATCAGACAAACCCCCACAGCCCACTCGAACGCGCGTACTTCCCACTGTTGGAACGCCCACCAGACTGCCCCGACCAGGAAGGCGACAGCCAGGCCAGAGAGCGCGACCTCTCCCCACACCCCCAGCGCTGGGAATACGAGGTGAGTGATGATCCAGATGGGAGATCCGATAGCGGTGTAGCTTGTATAGCGGGCAACCTGGCGCAGGAAATCGGCCATCCACGCCGGTTCGGCGAGCCAGGAAGCCCCCACGAGGAGGATCGCGCCGCTCAAGAAGCTGGCCGAGAACAGCCAACGCCGCTCCCGCACCGCCCACCACAGCAGCAGCAGTGGGATCAGCAAGAAAACCATCTGGGGCTTAACGGTCGAAAGGACGAGACAGAGCCCGGCCACAATATCCCGTTCTGTCTTCAGTGCCCACAGGCTCAACGTCACCAAGGCGAAGACGAAGAGAGAGAACTGGCCCAGGATCAACGCCCGGACGTCGGGATAAAACAGGAACGACCAGATCGCAGTACATCCCAATAGCCAAGGCGGAGGTCGCCAGCCGTGGAAGCGCAACGTGAGCAGCAGCCCTGCAAACAGGCAGACCTGCAGGACCACCAGCCAGATCGCCTCCGCCCACGCGTAGGGCAACCAGACCAGGGGCAGGAGCAAGAACACCGTGTAAAACGGGTAGGCGAACGGCCCCGGATCGAACTCTTGCTCTTCCTCCGGAGCAATAGGACGGCCGTAGATGAGCAACTGAATCTGGCGCGTAGCCTCGTCAGAGTAGGGGCTGAGACCATCGCGCCAGAAGGCCCGCGCCCCGGCCCAACGAGAGGCGAAGTCGTTCGCACCGGGATAGCGGGAGGTGAACAGCACGTACGTTGCGCCCACGTCACCGACCAAGAACAGCGCTACCAGAAGCCACAATATCAATCGACGCATAGCATCTCCATGAATAACGCCAGGCCCAGATCCTCTATCCACGGAATAGGGATCGTCCGGCAACGGCTTGAGGGCAGACAAGTAGACAAGCAAATCGTTTCAGGGTTCCCGCAGTTCGTAGAGCACATAGGCATCACCAAAGGTCTGCACGGCCTGCATATGACGATGGCACAACGCTTCCACCGTAGCAGCGTCCTCATCTGTCAGCGGATCGAACCCAACATCACGGACGACCTGGTACCCCTGCCGATAGAACAACACGTGAGTGACCCCCTCGGTACGCCAGGCTGCGGCGATGGCGTCGGCATTGGAGCCATAGAGATACGCACTGTGCAGGAAGCGATCGAGCAATGCATCAGGTCGACAAATGACGTCGCAGTGATAACTACGTGGCTCCCACAGGAAAAGCACGACCGCGTCAGGTGCCAGCTCGCGATTGATGTGCTCCACAGCGGCGTAGTACCATCCCAAACGACGGGTGAGGAACTCTTCCCGGCTCTCGAACCCAAGCAGAACCCCCAACGGTCTACCCTGCGCGGCCGACAGGAACGTGCCCAAGAGTGTCAGAGCCAGCACTCCCACGACAACCGCTCGGGCCAGCCATCCCAGATCGAGAGGACGACGGGGCAGCGACCGCAGCCCCTCGACGGCCACCCCCGCCACCAGCGCCAAGAGTCCAAAAGCAGGAAAGAGCAAGCGGGTCTGGATGAGAAGCGCAGTTCGGGCCACTCCCCACAACCAGAAACCGTAGAGCACGCCACAAAAGGCCAGCGCTGCCCGAAGCCACCGGCGCCGCGCATGCGGCAGCCGCCGCCAGACGGGTAACAGAAACGGCAGGAGTCCAAGAAAAAGCGGCCCGATGGAAGCGGAATAGCCTGAAGCCCCTTCGATGCCCCAGACGGTTGCATCCCACGGCGCTATTAACAGCCTCCAGGGCTTGGTGTACCACAACCCCGTGCCTGGCCGGTCATACCACCAGGTCCGCCATCCATCCCAGTAGACCCCGTCGAAGAAAAAGGGATAGGTCGGGTTGCCGGTCAGCAGCAGGTTCTTAAACAACCACGGCAGCCAGACGATCAGGACGGATGCGCACCAGAGGAATAGATCACGGGCCGCAGGTCGTATGCTGGAGACCGGGTAGCCGGATTTCCAGGTCCGACTGGCTAGCAGGGCCAATCCCACGGCCGGCACTACAGCCATCGCGGTGTACTTGGTGGACATAGCCAGCACAGAAAAAACGCCACTCAGAACCAGCCAGCGGCGCGCCTGTGAGCCTCCCTCGCAGAAGCGGGCCAACGCCAGAAAGGCGAGTGTCACGTAGAGCACCAGGGCCAGATCCACGTAGGGCCAACCCATCAGCAGAATCATGGAGGGAGCCGAGAGCAACATGGCCGCCGCCAGCCAGGCCGCCGCGCCCCCCAGCCACCGTCGTCCTGCGCCCACTAGCGCAAGTACCCCAAGCAATCCGTAGGACCAGTGGATCACCGCCGCCGCCCGCTCCCCGGTCAATCCCATCGCCCAGGCAAAGAGCATCTCTACCAGTTGGGGGAAGCCCAGGTAGGGCAGGTCGAACGGATGGGAAACTACCCCCTCTGCCAGGTAGAGCTTGGGACCGGTCAGATGGTAGACCAACCCATCCCAGGCGGTGGGGGGAGTGAGCGCCCACGCAAGAGTGAGTAGGAGGACGGCCGCACAGTAGCGAGCCAGCAGAGTCTCGAAACGATCGCGCGGCCGCCAGCCGGGGTCAGCCCAGAACAGGCACAGCATCCGCCACAATCGCTGGCCGGTGAATGCCAGTCCCACCACCGTCAGCAACCACAGCAGCCACGTACGCAGCAACCCCAACGCACCCAGCCCCAGCCCTACCAATGAGATCACACCCAGGCCCACGGCCGCAGCCCAGATTGGCCGCTCAATAGGCATCAGGTCCAACCGGTTCACGAGCAGCAACCCAATACCGATCCCCAACGCCACCAACAACCCCGCTCCCAAGAGCCCTGCTCCCGCCTGGCCCAGCGCCAGGAGGTGCGAAACCGTGAATGGCTTGTGGGGCACGTAGTAAACCACGACGACCAGCGCGCTCCACAATAGAGCCGCTGCCGTAGCCACCAACCACCACAACGAGCGTCGCTCGCTCACGGAAGCCCCCCACCCTGTCGAGACATACTGCTGTCGCAGTTGCCCGGCTCTAGCAAAGCCAGGTACACGCCGTCCAGAATCCACTCCCGGCTAACCTGGCTGGCGTGATCTACCAGCCAGGCGCCAATCTCAGGCTGCCCAGAACTGTACGGGTCGAACCTCCTCACCCGATCGAACACGTGGCAGGATTCAGCCGGATCCCGGTACAGGAACCATACCCGCCCTTCCCGGCAGAGTGCCTCCTCCAGCACCACGCCCGCCGACGAAACGTCAATCCGCTCGACAGGCATAGCACTCCCGGTGTAGTAGATCGTGACATAGAAACCCTTGGCATCCACGAACAGCCGGTCACCGTCCTCGGCCTGTTCGAGGACCCGGGCTATGGCCCCTTGCCAGTCTGGCATTAAGAGACGCTGGCCCTGCAATATACCTAAGGTAGAAACCCCCATCGCGACCATCAGCAGCGTGCCGAGCGCACCACGCAGCCACGCCCGCGATCGGGCAGTCAGGCCAGCGACTACCCCGAGCAGATACGCCGGTGCACAGAAACTCAGATAGCGGTCCACGTAGCAGGGGCGTAGCCCGAGCGAGAGAACAAGTACTATCACCGGTGGCACCGCGAGCCAAGTCAACACGCAGGTCCGCCACAGACGCTCCGCCCGCAACCGCGCCATTCCTGCAAGTCCCGCAGCGAACGGCACCAATCCCCAGGCCGCCCAGGGAGTAAACCGACCGTCGTACCCCAGGCTGAAGTTCCAGAGTGTCCTCAGGGGCGCCAGGAGCGAGGGCATGGGGATCCACAGACCAAGGATACCACCGTAGCCATGGGAAAACATAGAGCACGCCATCCAACCACCCGCAGGCACGACGGCCACAGCCTGGGCGAGGACCCATTTGCGGAGGGCAGGATACGTCGTGCGGAGGGCGCTCAGGAACACGAAGAGCTGAACCAGAGCGAGGGCGAGGGTGCTATAGTGAGTGAGATAGGACATTCCACTGAAGACGACGAACACTGCCCAATGCTGCCAGCCCCCCCTGCGCACGGCCAGCAAGAAACCCCACATCGCACCTGTGCCAAACAGTACAGCCATCGTATACATGCGGGCTTCGCGCGCGAGCCGGACGAGAAAAGGACTCAACGCCATAGCCAGCGCGGCCCATACGCCGACCCGACGCTGGCCGCTCAGCCGTCCCAATCGATATATGAGTGCCACGTTCACCACAGCGCACCACGTGGAAGGTAAACGCAGTACAAATTCAGAAACCCCAAACAATGCCACCCAGGGTCGCATCAACAAATAGTAAAAAGGTGTCTGGTTGCGCACCGCCAACAAGTTCTCGAGAACGACACCCAGAGGAAGGACCGCCCGGATATAGGTGTTCCCTTCGTCAATCCACAGGCTCTGCTCTCCCAATGCAGGGAGTCTCGCGGCCGTTGCCAGCAGCAATGCCACAATCAACCAAATGGCGGAGGGTACGGTCTGCAGCCACACAACAACACGGCGCCATTGGCCAACGGCGCGCGCAATTGTCAGCTTGACGTCTGTCCTATCTACTGCTATAATGTGTGACATGGGTCACTCATCCGGCAGTTTGTCTTTGCTGACGATCGCAGTGATCGTCGGGACGCTACTCGCATTTGCCACCATCGCTGTCTTGGCCGGTCCCACCCTTCGATGGGAGCCCATAGATTTCTGCCGCTTCTACGCTGCCAGCAAGATGATCCTCGCCGGACAAAATCCCTACGGCCAGATCCCTTTCTTCGCCCCACCCTGGTTTGCCTTCTTGATGTCTCCTCTGCTCCTGGTCCCTTGTCCAAGTGCAGCCCTGGCGTGGGTTCTGTTGAACGTACTGATTATCCTCGCGAGTTCTAGCATTCTCTGGACCCAGGCTTCTGCCCATAGCCAACGGTGTCGCCTGGCACTCCTCGGCCTGACAGCCGTCACACCCTACGCACTCTTCGCCTATATGACCGGACAGCTCAGCATCGTCATGCTGGGCGCTTGCGTACTGGCGGCGTATGGGCTGGTCACTGACCACCAGTGGGCCATCGCTGCCAGCCTAGTACTGGCGACGCTGAAGCCCCACGTCGTCGCGCTGCCGATGCTTCTCGTCGTTCTCGAGTTGATGCGTCGACGACGGTGGCTGCCTCTGCTGGTGGCATCCGCGATACTGGCCACGCTGGGCCTGATCGCAGCGCTTCTGGTGCCAACGTGGCCGCGGGCGTTGCTGGTTTCCTGGACCAGCGGAGCTTTCTACGAACCACGCGAGAACTTACTCGGCCTGGCTGCTTTTGGCATTCCTCTCTGGCTCACCTATCCTTTCGTGGCCTATACACTGCTCCTCTGGTGGCGACGCAGTTTCGACCGGTACGTCCTGGCGCTGGCAGTGGTGGCTAACCTTCTGGCTATACCTTACAGCCGCAGTTACGACTACGTCCTACTCTTGGTTCCACTGGCGGCGCTATGGACCACGTCGGGTGTGCCAAATAAGCGGCTTGCGCTGAGTCTTGCCCTAGCGGCGCAGTTGCTGCCGCTCTTCCGTGTCTTCCTCCCCCAGACCGGCCTAGTCGAGGCACTTGCTCCAACACTCTGTATGCTCGGGCTGCTGCTCGTCTCTGATCTGTCGCGTCACCCCTCTCCACAGTTCGACAACCAGCAGTAAGAACAAGGCAGTGCGCACCGGTACAGTCAGATAGAGCCACTGGTTGAGTCCCCGCGACAGCAGCACCGGCCACTCAGCCAGGTTGACGAAGCTCAATACCAAAATGAACAATACTCCGCGCCGCAGCGGCAACGCCAGGAGCACCAAAGGATAAAGCAGCGTCTGCCATTGCGGACTCCATCCTTTGGACCACAGGAAGAACACCAACAGCGTTATGCATACGAAAGCGACCAGCCGGCGCCCACTCCTCCCTAGCCGCGCCTTCCAGAATATGACGGCGTATAGCAGGCCCAAAATGATCAGCCTGACCCACCCCGGCACTCGTGCGCGATTGCCGACCGGAATCGTCGCTGCGTCCACGTCGAAGTGCTCGGAAGGCGCAACCAGAAGACCAGTGCGCAAGTTCCCATCGATCAACGCCCACACCGTCTCCCACGACGACCAGCCTGCAGGTGCACGGAAGGAGACCCAGGCCATCTGGCCTCCCACCAACAGCAACGGTGCGACAACAGCCCCGATAACGGCTGTAACCATCAGCCCATAGGTGAACCAGCGCCGCCAAGGGCGCGTGTGCACGACCGCCGGGAACACCAGCAGCGGCACCAGCTTGATCAGCGCCCCTGCCCCCACTGCGATAGCCGACCATCGCTCACGCCCATCCAGGAGTAAATCAAGCGCCAACAGAATCGAAAACAATGTCAGCGCGTCGAAATTCCACCACGTGTAGATCAGCGGCACGAACAGCACACTGTACACCCAGCCCAACCGCTGGGCAGCCTGGCTGCCGTGGAGTCGCCGTGCCAGGCGCAGGAACAAAATCAAATTGCCGGTATTGACGCCCAACATCAGCAGTCCCATCAGTTGGACGTAGACGTGGTAGCCACCCCCGAAGAGCCGCGCCAGTTGGTAGATGCCTACTGATAGAAAGGGAAAGACCGGCGGGTACTCCGACCAGTAATGGATGAAGGGCAAGTAACCCTCATCGGAGTATTTGGCAAGCTCGTAGTAGTATACGTAGTCGCCAAACAACGTCAGGCTGTCGGCAGGGAAGGTCACCAACATCATCAGCCGCAGCGCGACGAAGAGCACGACGATGAGAGCCTCTTCCCTCCACCGATGCCAATCCACTGACACGCGATTTCCCTCCATCCGTCTCAGCCTTCCGTCAGTTTCCCCAGCAGAAACAACGTCAGGCCAGGGTACTTCCACTCCCCACGCACCTGTCCAGCGTGCTTTGCCAACCACGCCCTCACCGTCGGGTCAGCGTCCGTGGACAAGTCAAACCCAGCAGGCTCCCCCAACAGGTGATTCGACTCGACCGGTACCCGGTATAGGAACCAGGCCCGCCCTATGGACGATGGTATGGGCAATCCCACCTCAAGTGGGAGGGCATCGTCCAGGTAGTATGTGCTCACCGGTATATCCTCCGGCCCGGCCACGAAAAGCCGGTCTCCGGGCTGTGCCATCTTATGCACTTGCAGCACAGCCGACCGCCAGTCCTCTTTTTGGTAACGCGTTCCCGCCAGCGTCCCAGTCACCGCTATCGCGGATACAGCCAGCAATGCTCCAACCGTGATTCGGGACCACCGGCGCGGCAGCAGCGTCACTCCCAGCGCCAACCAAATCTCGAACGCCGGCAACACGATAGTGAGATACCGGTCCACGTAATACGGGCGCTGCAGAGAGAGCAGAAAAGTGACGAGCACAGGTACTCCCATCCACGCCAGCAGAGTTGGACTCCAGTGTCTTTCGTCGCGATATCGAAATGCAAGAACGAACACGATCAGAAATAACGCCCAGCCCAGCAGGATCAATCCCGACGGCCCTTCCTCGTAACCCAAACTGAAGTTGCAGAATGTATAAAGAGGAGCGATGATGCTGGGATAGGGAATCCAGCCGCCACCCAATCGCGTCGTGCCGCGCCGCACTATCGCCAAAGCCATCCACGCAGCGACAGGGAGGGCAGCTATCCCCTGGGCGACCGCCCATCGTCGCAGCCGCGGATAGAGACGGCGCAGATCGCACAAGAACACAACGAACTGGGCTGCTGCTAGAGTCAGCGTGAAGTAGTGCACCATATAGGCCACGCCGCTGAACAGGGTCAGCAGCACCCATCCGCGCCAGCCAGGACACCGCAACGCCCGCACGAAGGCACTCAGCACCAAGGCAGCAACGAGTGTCCCCAGCGCATACATTCGCGCCTCCTGAGCGTACCACACGTGGAATGGGCTGAGTGCCAGCAATGCAGCGGCTACCAGGCCAGTGTGCTCATTGTGGACGTCCTTACCAACAGCGTAGACAACCGGAACAGTCAATGTGGCAGCACATGCCGACGGGAACCGTAGCACAAACTCCGACACACCCGTCAGCACCAACCAAGGCCGCAGCAGCGAGTAGTACAACGGGGTCTGGTTGCCAACCAACAACAAATTGGAAACAACGGATTTCCAGGGGATCGTCGCACGGGCGAATGTGATACCCTCATCCACCCATAGACTCTGCCCACCCAGGCTGACCAGCCGAACACCCCAAGCCAGCAGAGTTGCCACTAGAACAGTGACAAACTCCCCCCTCCGCGACAATCTCATGACGTTGCTCACATTCAAATTGACGTTTTCTTCTTGCCAACAGCAGTTCCTTGCACCAAGATGAGTATAACACAACCCAACGCTGCAATCAAGGGGTACCTTGGTACTGGAGGGGGTACAAGTAAATGCCGGACTACTCACGCAATCCGGCACTGATCAAGACACTGAAGTCAAGGAAAATGAGAGCACACAACCTGGTAGCGTTTACCCGCACACGAGTTGTCATCCTTCGACAACTCCTTATCGGGTTTCGCAGACCGGCACACCTCTTTCCCCATAACTCTCCAGCCCCAACAAACACAACCGCACCAACGCCAACGCCGAATCGGCGGCCCACTCACGCACGCGGGCATGGTCGCCGTTGAAACTGAAACGACGACAGGTCTCCCTCCCTTGCACATTCACCGCTGCGCGGACCACACCGTAGGGTCGTTCAGACGTACTATCCTCGGGAACGCAGATTGCCCCCACTCCTACGCCTACGTCAACCTCGGCGGCCTGCCGGACGGCGTTCGCCATCGCCAGAACCTCATCCTCACGGGGCAGCGAACTCGTCGGTTTTCTACCCGCCGCCTCCTGATCTGAACCAAAGATGATACTCCGCCGGAACCATCGCTCGCTCCCCTGCGGCTCAGTCAGACGAGCGGCGACCAGTCCACCGGTACCCAGCTCCACCGTCGCGACCGTCAGCCCCTGCTCCACCAGCAGGTCGGCCACTACCTGTGGTAGCTCTCGCTCATCCTCGCTAATGACGAAGGGCCCTAACTCAGCCCGCAACCCGATCAGGTCCCTCTCGATCAGCGCTTCCGCCTCCTCCGGCGCGCTGGCCGAGGCGACTACCTCGACGGTGATAGTGCCCCGGCTAGGGAGAAGCCCAAGGAGCGGATTGCGGCCCCGCGTGAGCATGGGTCGGACACGCTCGTTGATCTCCGACTCGGGTATGCCGTAGACCTTGAGCACGGCCCGCCGGACATACCGCCCGGCTCCCGCCATCTCCTGTAGCCGGGGCAGGATGAAAGCCTCCAACATACCTTCCATCTCCCAGGGAATACCGGGAGTGACGAAAATATGTTTTGCGCCATCAATCCCTCCGGTGAGCAGGGGAGCCGGCACCCCCTCCCCCACCGGTAGATAGAATCCAGCGGCAGTGCCCCGATCGTTATAGATGATCTGACTGCCAGCGGGCACCTGGGCCTGGATTCGGTTGCCGTCCGGCATCTTGCGGCCCCGATGGGCAAACCTCGCGCGGATCCGGGCCAGCGCCCCGGCGTCCTCGACCAATTCCAGGCCGAAATAATCGGCGATGGCCTGCCGCGTCAGGTCATCCTCCGTGGGCCCCAGCCCGCCGGTGACGACTAGAACGTCAGCCACGCCCAGCACGGTGCGTAGACCTTGCCGGATCGCTTCCAGGTCATCGTTGACCGTCAGGTGCATGATCACATCAACCGGCACGGCGCTCAGCCGGCGCGAGATAGCTTGGGAGTTCGTGTCCAGCCGGTAACCACAGGTCAATTCATCGCCGATGGCGAGAATGGCCGCCCTCAAAGCACAATCTCCCGTGCAACCCGCCGCCCTATCTCTACAGCGTAGTTCGACCCTCGGTCCCACGGATAGACCTGGCTCATATTTGCCATCCACAGCCCCGGGATGGACGTATTCAGCGAGGGAATGTTACGCGAGTGATCCAGCCCTGGAATCGGCTGAGCATATTTTTCGGCGAACATCCAACTGGCACGCACCCAGTCAAGTTGGAAATCAGGATTGATCTTGACCAACCCCGGCAGATAAGTGTCCAGCAACTGCTCCTTGTTGTAATCGAAATAGGGATGGTCTGGAGGCAAGTAATCGCCGCAGTAGACCAGATGATCGCCGCCGTAGCGGTCAGGAGAGATGTAATTGGTGTGCTCGACCAGCCCCATAAAGGGCAGGCCCTCGCCCGCAGGAATATTGATCCAGTAGTGACCGTCGGTGAAGCGATGCTTGAGCGCCAGGACAAGCACGATCGCGCCCATTGACTTGAGACCGGCCAACTTCTCGGCGTAATCGGGCGGGAGACCTGGAGTCAACCGCAGCATCTCCTGGGGGGAACTGGTGGCGATGACCCGCTCGTGCTCGAAGTCACCCACCGCCGTCTCCAGCCGCAGACAGCCTTCGGCGATGAAACGGATCGTCTGCACCGGTGTCTTCAACCTCACCTCGCCGCCCTGCGCCTGCACGTGTTCGACCAGGAGATCGAGGAAGCGCTGAAAGCCGCCGACGAAGTAGCCCAGTCGGGCCGTGCGCTTATACGCTCTGGCCCACATCCAGGCCATATTCACGTCGCGGTAGTTCTCCTCGCCAAACTTGCTGATCAGCAGCGGCTTCCACCACACGTCGTAGGCCCGCTCGCCGACCGCCCGTCGCATCCACTCATCGGCCGAAACCCGCTCCAACCTATGCCAATTCCTGGTCAGCGTCAAGTAAAATGCCACCAGTCCGACGCGCAGACGGTCTATCAATGGCAATGGCGCAAATTGAAGCACACGGATAGCACGGTGCAACTGCGAAATCGGCACAAACCGCAGCCACGGGACCGGGCTGTCCAGTGGGTATATCCGCCCCCGGTAATACATGGAGGTAGTAGGCCACGGGAAAAACACCTGGTCCCGAGCCCCGAGTTCATCGATCAATTCGATGATAGCATCGTCAGAGGCAAACCAATGATGATAGAAACGGTCAAGAGACCACTCCCACCGCCCGTCACGGAAACCCGCCGCCAGTCCTCCCACGTAGGGCCTTGCTTCGTACACGGTAACGGTGTGGCCCCCCTTCGTCAAATCGTACGCGGCCGAGAGGCCGGTGATCCCAGCACCAATGATAGCAATGTCCATAGATGAACCCCAAATCCCGATCAGCCGGTCAGCCGGCGTGCCAGTCTTCCAATCTCCCCACTTCTGTCCACCGCACACCTTCCATAGCCATAAACATCAGTCCCAAGAGCGTCACAGGCAGCAGAAGAATGGCGTGAAGGACAAGGATGTAGCTTCCCGCTGAGGATGAAGGCGCACCGATTCCCTCCAGGATCTTGATTCCCAGTTCAAACGTCCCGATGTAACCGGGTAGCGACGGCAGTGCGGTCAACAGATTGACCGCCCCACCCATCAGTAAGATGGCAACGTAAGGCAGGTGCAGGTCAGGAAAAGCAAAACTGACCAGCCAGTACTTGGCCGTCTCCAGAACCCACACCCAGAGTGTTACACCAAAGAGGACCAGAACATCCCGACCGCTGCGTAGGCTCTCCAACCCCGCCACGATTCCTTCAACCAAGCCCGACAGTGGGTCGCGGAACCGCGTGGGCACCACGCGCTCGATCAGCGCGCAGCCAACGCGCCGCAGCAGGTCTGGCCGAGCGGCGAGAAAAAGGAAAACCACCAATGCGCCAAAAAAGACCCCACTGGCGACGGTCACCAGTCGGCTGAGGAATGCCGAGAGCGGGACGAACAGGAGGCCAAAGAGGACAAACAGTACCATCGTCAACCCATCGAACAGTCGCTCTAGCACCGCTGTAGTGAGGGTGGTGCCTACGTTGATACCCTCCTTGCGCCAGAGGACGTAGGCACGTAGGATCTCACCCAGGCGGAAGGGCAGGATGTCGTTCCCCATGTAGCCGATGACGACGACAGGGAAGAGCCGGTTGGCCGGGACACGCTTGCTGCCTCGCAGGAGAAAACCCCAGCGCCAAGCCCGGAACCAAACGGAGACGAAGTAGACTGCCACGCCAGGTATGAGCCACAGATAGTTCGCGCTCCGCAGTGCATTCCACACTTCTGCCAGGTGCAGGTCACGCAGGGCGTACCATAAGAAGCCTAGACTGACAATCAGGCTAATAGCAATGATGAACCAGCGCCGTCTCACGTTCAATTTCACAAGGAATCTACCGCCAGAGACACAATAAGTTGTAACGCACGTTAAGAGCGCTTTGCACGTCTGGTGCTCAGTTTCGCCGCTCTCCCGCGCACGCCATTCGCCGGCGCTGGGCCTCGTAGAGCACAATAGACCCGGCCACAGCGGCATTGAGAGATGTCACCTGACCGCGCATCGGAAGCCGGAGCAAAAAATCGCACCGTTCACGTACCAACCGCCGCAATCCTTCCCCTTCGCTGCCCACAACAAGCGCCAGGGAGCCACTCAGGTCGGCCTGGTCATACCGCTGTGCACCACGCACCGCTTCCAGCCCAGCCACCCATACGTCGTACGCCTTGAGTCTGCCAATGGCCTCCACAAGATTGGTCACCTGAGCGACCTGCAGATACTCGACCGCACCCGCCGAGGCGTGGATCACCGCTGGTGTAATACCCACGGCTCGCCGCCGCTGAATCACCACGCCGTGCACGCCCACGGCTTCCGCTGTGCGCAACAGACTGCCCACGTTCTGAGGATCCTTCAACAAGTCCAGCAAGAGGAGCAGTGGGGCTTCACCACGGGACTCGGCCACGGCCAAGAGGTCATCGAGCGCACTGTATAAGTACTCGCTTGTCTCCAACGCCACTCCTTGGTGGTTGACGCTGCCAAGCCGGTCCAGATTTCTCCGTTGGGTGCGCTTCACCGACACACCCGCCTGCTCGGCCAGGAAGACGATTTGACCAATGGTATCCGTCTGCCGGACGCCCTCGGCCAGCATCAATTTGTAGGGCTTGCGCCGCCCCGCCCGCAGCGATTCAAGAACCGCATTCCGGCCATACAAGATTTCCCTCATTCTCCCTCGCGCCTCAAATACCATGTCGGCCCCTCAGGCCGATCTTCGACGACGACGCCAAGCTCACTTAGCCGCTCACGCAATGCATCTGCCTGCTCCCAGTTCTTGCCCTCGCGATACTGCCGCCGGAAGCTCAAGACGATATCCATAAGACCTTCAACCAACTCGCCGTCGATATCTTGATGCAGATCATCGGGGACGACGCCCAATACCCGGGTTCCCAGGTCACGATAGAGACCATCGATCGCTGCCAACGTGCCCTGGCTCAGAGTCTTCCCAGAATTCAACAACTCATTCACTTCTCTGTTCAGATCGAACAAGGAAGCAATGGCCCTGGGCGTGTTGAAATCGTCATCCATCGCCTCCGTAAACTGGGTTGAGATAGGCATCAACCGGGTAACGTGCGAAAGCTCAGCAGTCCCAGCCGGCCCGGCATCCTTCATCCTTGCCCGTACCACCTGCAAGGTCTTGCGCAGTCGCCTGGCCCCACGCTCAGCAGCCAACATCGCTTCGCGGCTGAAGTCCATCGGCCCCCGGTAGTGACTCGACAAAATGAAGAGACGAATCGCTTCCGGGCTGTAGAGCTTGAGCGCATCCTTGATCGTAAGGAAGTTGCCCAGACTCTTGCTCATCTTGACTCCACCGACGGTCAAAGAGCCCACCAGAACCCAATACCGGGCAAAGGGTTCGCCGGTAGCAGCCTCAGACTGAGCGATTTCACACTCGTTGTGAGGGAATATGTTCTCCAATCCACCGCCGTGAATATCAAAAGTCTCTCCCAGATACTTGGTTGCCATCGCTGAGCACTCCACGTGCCAGCCGGGGTACCCCCAGCCCCAAGGAGAAGGCCAACGCAGAATATGCTCTGGCTCAGCGTGTTTCCAGAGTGCGAAATCGGTTGGATGCCGCTTCTCCTCCCGCACTGTCACCCGCGCACCTGGTTCCAATTCCTCGACCTTGCGTCCGGAGAGTTTGCCGTACTCGGGGAACCTCTCCACCGAGAAGTAAACGTCACCACCCTCCGTCTCGTACGCATACCCCTTTTCCAGTAACTTCTTGATGACCTCAATCTGTTCAGGGATGTGGCCACTGGCGCGGGGCGAGATGTTGGGACGAATCACTCCCAGAGCATCCATATCATCGAAGTAGGAACGGGTGTAGGTCTCCACTACCTCCATCGGTTCGATCCTCTCCCGTCGAGCACCCTTGAGGATGCGATCCTCACCGGTGTCTAGGAGATGACCCACATCGGTGATGTTTTGAACGTACCGTACCTCGTAGCCCAGATAGCGCAGGTAACGCACCATCACATCGACCGCTACGTACAGCTTGGCATGGCCAAGATGAGCGTGGTCGTACATCGTCGGCCCGCAAACGTACATTTTCACTTGCCCCTTCTCCAACGGTTCAAAGGGCTCTTTCTCGCGGGTTAGGTAGTTATGAATCTGGAGACTCATTACGTCACCTCTTTGTTGTCCCCTATCTTGCGACTCGCGCGAAAAGCATGCGGCCTGCCGCCGTTTGCAGTACTTTGGTCACGATCACGCCCGTCTCCTGGTTGATGTACGGCTCTCCGTCCTCGACTACGACCATCGTGCCATCATCCAGATACGCGACACCCTGATCGATCTCCTTTCCCTCTTGAACGATCTTAACAACAATAGACTCACCGGGGAGAAAGAGGGACTTGACAGCATTGGCCAGTTCGTTGATGTTCAGCACCCGTACGCCCTGCAGCTCAGCCACACGATTGAGATTGTAATCATTGGTGATAATGGGACAGTGCAGCCGCTTGGCCAGCAAGACGAGCTTATCATCGACTTCTCGTACCCCCTCAATATCCATGTCCGTGATACGTACTGGTGTGACGGATTCGCCTTGGAGTCGATGCAACATATCCAGCCCGCGACGACCCCGGTTGCGCCGCAAGGTATCGGAAGAATCGGCGATGTGCTGGAGCTCGTTGAGCACAAAGCGAGGGACCAGCATCTCACCATCGACAAAACCCGTCATACTGATGTCAGCGATACGGCCATCAATGATGACGCTGGTATCCAGCAACACAGGGCGGAGCATATCACGCTCGGGTTCCGAGCCCTCGCCTCGTCCCGGCAACCCACGAATAAGATTGAGAATATCGCGTTGCCGAGTGATCATCACCATGATCCCCAAGTAACCGAAGAGTACGGCGGCGACGAAAGGCAGAATCTGACTGAAAGGAGGCGGCAGGAGTGACAACGGGAAGGAGATCAGAGCAGCGATAATCAGGCCCACGATCAACCCAAGCACAGCAGCCAGGAGTTGCTGCGCAGGAGCCTGACGGATGCGCTTGCGTAAAGCGAGGAAAGGACGCACTGTCACGTAAGGCGTCAAGACCAGACCGAACAGTGCACCAACCAGCAGGAATACCGCTGCATACTGATATGGCGGACCGCCTAATTGGGCTGCCATATAGATGCCCAAGAAGACCCCGCCCACAGCCAATAAGATCATACCGATAATGCGAGAGATGAATTCGACGCTCATCGATACCCTCCCAACGATAAGACCTGATCCACGAGTCGAAATAAAAACAGGTGAGCAGCAGCAAGGCCCTCACCTGTCGATAGGCAACCCGCGCAGCCTGGCGCCGGCGTGCCTGGGTACGGTTTCGTCCTTAACATCAGACAGATTTTTGATACAAAACAGATGAAACAATAAGTACGTACAACCGAACCACATTACGGCTGCTACGGGCCGCTGATGAGGCCAAGCAATCATATCTTAGCACATTCACTGCCAAAAGTCAACGTGAGCACCGATGAGCAGTTCAGTATCGAAGAAGCGACTGGCGACAGGAAGATCGACGGCAGCGACTGTCGCTGTGTCCAGTCAGAACGAGAGCCAGTGGGCAATTTCCCCTTAGTAGATTATAATAAGGGACAGCAGAGGCAATGAGGGCAGACCTGAATACCAACTTCCACAAATCGCCCCAGGATTTTGACCGCTTGCCGGCGAGCTAAGCTCCACAATCGAACAAGTCGACCACCGCCGGTCCTTGAGCGCGTTCACAACTCGACACCGGATCATGTCTGAAAGGAACAACAAGCTATCCCAGACCGAAAGCCCCACATCGCAGAGACTGGCCATGCTGGCCGACGTTTCACACATCGTCGCCACCACACTTAACACCAACGCACTGCTGCAGGATGTCGCCGAAAGCATTCGCCACCACTTCGGCTATCGCACGGTTGGACTCTTCACACTGGACAACGCAGGACAGACACTGGCCCTCCGTGGTTACAGCAGCACATCATCAGGGCCCCCGAAACTGCCAACTCCGGAGGTTTGCCGTCAGCCGATTGGACAGGATGCATTCATCAATCCTGCAGTTCATTGTGGCACGCAACGCCGGCTGTGCGACGCCACCAGCGAAGATTCTTACCTGTCTGCCAATCAGTCCGCTGCGCACACCGAAGTATGCGTGCCGATTCTAGACATTGGACGCCTGATCGGAGTCATCGAAGTTGAAGGTGATCCACAGGTTGATTTCGACCCGGGGGCCCTCTCGCTATTGGAGACAATAGCAGACATAGTGAGCATCGGGCTTCGCAGCGTTCGCCTCCATGAGAAGTCTCAGCGCCGTTCGCAGGAACTGGCACTTCTCAGCCGTGTCTCCGGTGGATTTGAAGCGGGATTGAATCTAGATACGCTGATCGACAGCACACTAGATGGGCTGCACGAACTGGTGAACGCTGACCGCACCTATTTTATCACCGTTGACCCTGACAACCGCACGTGGCAGAGAACTCATATCCACGTCGCTCCAGGCTATGAGTTAGGGAGCGAAGAGGCAGGCACCTTCGACGATATGCCAGTCGAATTAGAAAGACTGATGACCGGAAAACCCTTTGCCGTTTTCGACACCACCTTTGACCTTCGAATCGATAAGACGCGGGAGATGTATCAGTCACATGGAACACAGTCCGTGCTATTGGTCCCTGTGCAGTTCGGCAAACGGCTCCATGGCGCGATTGGATGCGACTACTGCCGCGAAAAGCACGCTTGGAGCCCTGAAGAGATTCGTCTGTTAGAAGGGACAGCCCACCAACTGGAACTAGCGTTGGACAACCTTCATCTCTTCGAAGAGGTACGGCTGCGTGCAGATGAACTGGCTACTACACTGGCACGATTGGAGGAGCTGGACCGTCTCAAGGATGAATTCATACAGAACGTATCCCACGAATTGCGTTCACCGTTGGCAATCATTCAGGGGTACGTTGAGATGCTCGAGTCAGGCGGCCTGGGGGAACTGCGGCCCGAGCAGCAAAAGCCAGTGTCCATCATCGCCCGCCGTGTCCGCATGCTGGGCGATCTAGTGAAGGACGTGACCCTCATCTTGGAAGCCGAGGTCAGCCCCCCTGAGCCCGAATCCGTGGCTCTGGGAGAACTGATCCACACCGCTGTGGAGGACTTCCAACTTGCGGTTCAGCAGGCCGAATTGACGCTGCGTGTGGAGATCACGCCAGAGCTGCCACCGGTAAGCATATCGTATACGTACATGCGGCGGGTACTGGATAATCTTCTGGGCAATGCCATCAAGTTCACTCCCACAGGCGGGACGATCACTGTGCAAGCGAAAGAGAAAGGTAATCAGATCGTTCTGAAGGTAAGCGACACCGGCCGGGGCATCCCATCCGACCAGTTGGAACGCATCTTTGAGCGATTCTACCAAGTGGATGGTTCCATCTGGCGGCGGTATGGGGGGATGGGACTAGGACTCGCGTTGGTCAAGGAGATTGTCGAAGCCTACGGCGGGCAAGTGACGGTCGAAAGCCGACTTGGATTGGGCAGCACCTTCTCAATCCTGCTCCCCATCGCCACGGATACATCATTAGGAGATGAACCGCATTAGCCCCTTGCATCTTGGAAGGGAGATGATCACATGGCCAAACGGCTTTCCGTGATAGACGTTGACCGCTGTGTTGGCTGTCAGTCCTGCATGTTCGCCTGTGCCCGGCGGCTGGGTCAGGGCGGGCTGGCGGGAGCGTGTATCGGAGTCCGCTCGGCGGGCGGTATGCGTAAAGGGTTCGTTGTCGTCGTGTGCAGAGCGTGTCACGATCCGCCCTGCGCCCGTGTCTGCCCTACCGACGCTCTCATACCTCGCTCTGGCGGTGGGGTGCGCCTGCGGGCGGCCCTGTGCATTGGCTGCGAAAACTGCGTCGACGCATGTCCGTTCGGGGCGGTTTTCTGGGATCCAGCGCAGAATAAACCTCAAATCTGCGTCTACTGTGGATACTGCGCACCCTACTGCCCCTACGAGGTTCTGGCCCTAGAGGAAATCGAGGAGGTGCCCTATGTTGCAGGATGATCCGCTCCGCCGAGTCCTGTACGTGGATCTCTCCAACCGCCGTTTCTCGGTGGAGGAGCGCCCCGACCTTTTCGAAGGCAGCCTGGGTGGTGCAGGAGTGGCGATCCAGTTGCTGGAGGAAGAGTGCCCCCACGGAATCGACCCGTTGGCAGCCGAAAACCCCATCATCCTGGCCGTAGGACCACTCGTGGGACTCTTTCCGATGGCCTCAAAGACAGTGGCGATGTTCAAATCACCTCACACTGGCAATCTGGGAGAGAGCCACGCCGGGGGACGCAGCGCCATCGCTATTCGCATGGCCGGTTACGGCGCGATTGTCCTTCGGGGAGCCAGCCCAAGCCCAATCTACCTGGTAATCGAAGGAGATCAGGTCCACTTCCGCGACGGTTCTGCCCTGTGGGGTATACGCTCCAGCTACACCGTGGGCAGCGTCCTGAGGGAGCGAGAGTCTGGCTCTGGCATGCGCACGATCATGCGCATCGGCCGTGCAGGGGAACGACGCGTCACGTACGCCTGTGTCATCACCGAGACCTACCGTCATTTCGGGCGGCTGGGACTAGGAGCGGTCTTTGGAAGCAAGAGTCTGAAGGCGCTGATCGTCTCCGGCCAACGCCCCTTGCCAGTCGCCGATCGACGAGCCTATCGGGATACCTACGATGCCATCTTTGAAGCTGCCACCGATTCCCCCCTGATGCAAAAATACCACGACCTGGGCACAGCGATGAACGTGCTACCGTTGAACACGATTGGTGGGCTTCCCACCCGAAACCTGCAGGCGAATCGCTTCGAGCAAGCGGATGCCATCTCCGGCGAAAGGTTGGCAGAACACTACCTGGGTCGACGGTTGGCCTGCGCACACTGCCCGGTGGCTTGCATTCATCTGGCCGCCCTGCGTATCCCCCACCCCAAGGAACCGTACTTCTACAAGACATCTATGCTAGGCTACGACCATGAGCCGATATATGCAATGGGCAGCCTGCTGGGCGGATCCGACGTACCTGGGATGTTCCAGTTGATCGACGAAGCAGAAGTGCAGGGACTGGACGTAATGAGCACGGGCGTAGCGCTGGCCTGGACCACCGAGGCACTGGAGCAAGGAGTGATCTCTACAAAGGAAACGGACGGACTGGAGCTGACGTGGGGCGACTACCCCGCCTACATTGAGGCGGTACGCCGGATCGTGGCCCAACCCAACGATTTCTACCGGACACTGGCACGAGGAGTCGAGCACGCCGCGTCCGTTTACGGTGGTGCTGATTTCGCCCTGACCTTCGGTGGCAACGAGATGCCTGGCTACCACACCGGCCCAGCATGCCATCTGACCTACCTGACCGGGGCGCGCCACAGCCACCTGGACAGCGCTGGGTACAGCCTGGATCAGAAAGCAGGGGCAAAGGGAGACACGCTCACATCAAAGAGGATAGCGGAGTCACTTCTGAAGGAAGAACGCTGGCGACAGGTACTGGCAAGCCTGGTGGTCTGCTTTTTCGCCCGGGGGGTCTATACATCGGAGACAGCGCTGCGCGCACTGGCGGCGGTCGACTTCCAGCGCTCTGCCGACGATCTGGCCCGGCTGGGAGCCGAGACGCTGCACCGCAAATATGCTTTCAAGGTACGGGAAGGGTTCGACCTGGCAGAGCTGCGCATCCCACGCCGTATCTTAGAGACCCCCTCCCCTCTGGGACTTGTGGACGAAGGTCTACTGCGCCAGACGATTACCCATCTTGTAGAGGAACTGTAGAAAGCATCAATCAAACTGCAAACAGCCTGCAGAGAGACAAAGGAGAGAATGACCAAACAAACCCAATCCAGGAACGAAGAAGCTCCAGAACAAGAAGACAACCACACGTGGACCTTTCGCGGATATCGACTAGATCCACCGCATTTCACCACAGCGATGGTCCATTTCTACCGGGCAGAAGTAACCCGATCTAATACGTGGCGTACCCGTTTGGACACCACAACCAATTGGGCGGTAGTCACGGCAGGAGCTGCGCTCCCCTTCGTGTTCGGCGAGCGAGAGAACCCCCATTATATGCTCATCTTGGTATTCTTTCTGGTGCTGACTTTTCTGCACATTGAGGCCCGCCGCTACCGCTACTACGTACTCTGGGCCTACCGGGTACACCTGATGGAAACCGACTTCTTCGCCCGGATGCTCGCCCCACCGTATCGCCCATCCTCAGACTGGGCTGACCACTTGGTGAGAAGTCTGTATGAGCCGACCTTCCCAATCTCGCGATGGGAGGCAATTGGCCGCCGGTTTCGCCGCAACTACGTCTGGCTGACCACACTCCTACTCGTCAGTTGGGCTACCAAGCTTTCTCTCCACCCACAGCCCGCATCGGACTGGGCTACGGTAGTCGAGAGGGCAGCTTTCGGCTTAATCCCCGGCCCCTGGGTGATCAGCGCCATCGGGCTGGTGTATGGAGCATTATGCGCTTTGGCAGTGGTCGCATCTGTGTCTCGCGCCGGGAGAGAGGAATCGCTGAAGCCGTTGAAGTGGCTGGGCAAGAGGCTGCGGCTAGTAGGAGGACCGCTGATGCCGGAACCCCGTCCCTGGGAGCGGTTAGCAATCATCATCACTTCTCGTGGAACACAAGTCGCACAGCGTCTGTTGACTGAACTGGGGCGCGGTGTGACGGCATTGGAAGGAACGGGGATGTATACCAGTAGTTCGCGGGACGTCCTGTTGTGCGCCATCACAGACGTACAGGTGCCAAGTCTGGAGCAGATTGCGCACCAGATCGATCCCAAGGCATTTGTCGTCATCAGCCCTCTAGAGGAGGTACGGGGCACGGGATTCCAACCTTTTGAAGCACCCAGTTGACCTGCTAAGGGGGTCACGGTATGGCAGGACGACGGTCTCACTACCGGCTTTCCACCACTCGCTTAATACTGGAATACGCCCCGCGCCTGCTTGCCTCCCCGTGCAACCCACTGTAAAATATAAGCGGCAGGGTTCATCTTGGACCACGCGAGTTCCAGCGAACAGCATAGCGGAACGCTCAAAAATCTGAACTCTTGTACCGTACCGTTTGCACGTTGAGGGTTCTTACACCCCCTGCACACGGAGGCGGACCAGGGAGAAATCAAGATGTGCAGACGCATCGGTGTGCTGAATTACAAAGGTGGCACAGGCAAAACGACTACGGTAGTGAACCTGGGCGCAGGTCTGGCACTGCATGGAGCCCGGGTACTTTGCCTTGACCTGGACGCCCAGGGCAGCTTGGCGACGTGCCTGGGCGTACGCTACACTCATTCCCTCACCCATATGTTGCTGGGGCAGGCGGAACCACAGGAGTGCACCGTTCAGGCCCGAGAAAACCTCGACCTGGTCCCCAGCGATGCTAGTCTGCTGCAGGTCGAGGGCGAGATGTGGAGAATGCAAGACAGTCACGCCGCACAACAGCTTCTGACCAATAAATTACGTGACATTGACAATGCGTATGACTACGTCATCGCCGATTTCTCACCTTCAGCTAGCATCTTGAGCGAGAGCGGGCTGCGATACGTTCAAGAACTTATCGTGCCGGTCTCGATGAGTTACATGTCGTTGGTAGTGACCAAGCAGGTGATTGAGACACTGAGAACCGTCAGCCGCGTGCCCAGGCATCGCATTTTCCTCTACTTGATTATTCCTACACTCTACTCCGCGAGGCTGCGGCAGGACCGCGAGGTCCTTGGGATCCTGCAACGTCACTTTGCCAACAAAGTGACCGAGCCAATTCGGACGAACGTGAGACTTACTGAGGCACCCAGTCATTTCAAGACCATTTACGAGTATTCGCCCAGCAGCACTGGTGCGGTTGACTACAGCCGTCTGACAGAGAGGGTCCTTCGCGATGGATAAGGGAAAACAGAAACCAGATAGCATACTGGGTCACGATCCATTCGAAGACCTGGATTTAGCGTGGCTGGATCGGGAGGAGGGGGAACTGGAAATCAAAGTCCTAGGCCACGATCCGCTCGAAGGTATGGGTATGGAATGGTTGAGACAGGAAGTCGACGTGCACGCGCCAGAGACGGATCAGCAAGGTCCCCCGCTGGCGCAGGAAACAACAGAGGCTGAGGCCACCCCCAGCATAACTGAAGCACCTGCCCCTATGCAAGCGGTCCCAGAGGTTGTACCTGAAATCCAACTCCCGGAGACACGTCCGACAGAACCTTCAGTCAGTGTCTCCCCTGCGAAGAAGTCGAGACCCGAAGCTACCTTCCACTTTCCCGCCGACTTCAAATGGGGAGTCGCTACTGCCGCCCATCAGGTCGAGGGCAGAAACACCCACAGTGACTGGTGGTCTTGGGAACAAGCGGACGATCATATCAAGGAAGGACACACATCCGGACAGGCTTGTGATTGGTGGGAGAACGCGGAAGCCGACTTCGACCGCGCCGCTGCAATGGGACTGAACACCCTCCGCCTCTCAGTCGAGTGGTCACGGGTCGAACCCCGCCCCGGTGAATTCGATGATTCCGCCCTGGAACGGTATAGCGACATGCTGCGGGGTCTGCATGCCCGCCATATCGAGCCGATGGTCACCCTCCACCACTTCACCAATCCAGGCTGGCTGACCGAACAGGGCGGATGGGAGAACCGGGAGACAGTCGCTCTCTTCGCCCGCTTCGTTCGCCGAACTGTGGAGGCACTGGGCCAGCACTGCAACCTATGGTGCACCATCAACGAGCCCAACGTGTACAGCTACCTGGGCTATGTGGAGGGCATCTTCCCGCCCGGCCAGTCTAACCTGAAAACGGCAATGCGCGTCATTCGCCATCTACTGATCGGGCACGCTGCCGCCTACCGGGAAATCCACACCATCCAGCCCCACGCTCGCGTCGGTTTCGCCCACAATATGAACGTCTTTGATCCAGCCAACCCCCGCTCACCACTGGACCGCCGCGCCGCCCGCATTGCCGATAAGGGTTTCAATCAGGCAATTCTCACCGCATTGACGCGGGGTTGGTGGACATTGCCGCTGGGCATAGGCCCGGCGTGGAGATTACGCCGGACACTCGATTGGATCGGCCTTAACTACTATACCCGCGACTTGGTCACCTTCGACCGCACGCAGCGTCAGACTCTCTTCAGCCGCCGTTTGCACGCTGACGACGCGGAGATGCTCGATGGCGGCTACGGTGAATCTTATCCTCAAGGAATATTCCGCTGCCTGCGACGGCTGGGGCGTCTGGGAGTACCGATCTACGTTACAGAGAACGGCATCCCCGACGATGATGACGACCAGCGACCACGATACCTCCTGGCTCACCTGCACCAGGTGTGGCATGCAATTCAGCTCTGCTGCCCGGTAATGGGGTACTACCACTGGACGTTGGTGGACAACTTCGAATGGGCCAGTGGGTGGACGCTGCATTTCGGCCTCATCGCGCTCAATCCCGAGACACAAGCCCGCACACCACGTCAGAGCGCGAGTCTCTACACCGACGTCGTGAGGACCAACGCGATCACCCCGCAGATCGTCGACACCTACGCCCAGGAACTCCGAAATGACCTGCTGCCCGGATGACTCGGGAAGGCCTCGGACACGGAGAGACCCCAATGCGCGAACAAGATATTGCCCTCCTTGTCGCACTGGCCCTTCTGCTGGCTGGATGCAGCACGAAGCTGACTCGCGAGACTCCATCATCCCCATCCACCGATCAGATGCCGCTTACGCTGGCCAGCCCCCTCTTTACGGCCGGCTATGAACTAGCTGGCTATTATGATCTAGATGCCGACAGCGATGGTGTCGAAGAAGCATTGGCGGTTCTGACATTGAGGCCTCCGCCGGCGGATTCCTTCACGGGCACCTCCTACATCTTGCTATTTGGCCAGCACGGGGGAGCGTGGAGCCTCAACGATACGTACAAGATGGACGGGGCCAACGCCAGTGCAGAGATGCAAGACGTGACCGACGACGGCTCTTCTGAACTGCTCGTCGTCACTGACACGACAGACACTCAGCCAGGAGACTTCGTGACGCCACTGCGCCATACGGATCACATGAGTGTGCTTACATACACACCTTCTCAGTCCCTGGTAGAAATGGGGACATTCACAAGCAGCCTTTCGGGTAAGATGCCCCCATATTCAATGGTAAGCCAGCACGAGGGCCAGACGGTTATCCAAACCGCTCAGGACCTCCCGCCAATAGACAACTCCCTGTGGCGAGCCTACCGAGTCGAGACCTTCGCCTGGGATGGACAACGCTTCGTCAGCTTGAACACCGATGTGCGAAGCCGAATCGCGCCCATCGTCTCTTGGATAGTGCGTCGAAACGGACCATCGGCGGCCGTGTTTCTCATCCTGGGCAGCGCGGCGAGCGCCGTCGCGACGATGCTTGAACGTCGATCCCGCCTGAGAGCACGCTGGACCTGGCCAGCAGCGGCGCTGCTGTTTGTAGCCGCCGGGATCGGCCTGGCGGTGCTCCAGCAATGGTTGTGTGTGCCTGCACTGATCCTGATCGGTCTCACGGCTTTCGCCGTCGGACGGCAGATTTCAACGCGTTGCCCCATCAAAGACCCGTCTCTAGAAGACACTGCAGTTCTCGGGGACGAAGCAGAGAGTACCCCTCACGTTGACGCTCAATCAACCAAGAACCATATGACAAGCGATGCCAGATAGAGACAAGACTTTTTGCCCCCGCTGCGGGGCGATCATGGAAACTGCCGAAGTAGGCGGACGTCAACGCCAGGTATGCTCTGTGTGCAGTTTCATCTTGTACCGCAATCCGGTTCCCGGCGCTGGTGTGCTTGTGGAAATGGAAGAGGGCATCGTGCTGGTCCAGCGGGGCCAGCCGCCGTTTGTGGGCTGGTGGGCACTCCCCTCAGGATATATCGAGGCCAACGAGAGCGTTGAACAAGCAGCCGTGCGGGAGTGCAAGGAGGAGACAGGTCTTGACGTCGAACTCGTGGAGTTGTTTGGCGTCTATTCCTTCCCAGATGGGCCGGTACAGAGCGGCATCGTCATCTTCTATCGTGCCCGCCCCTTGGGCGGGGATCTGAAGGCTGGTGACGATGCCCAAGACGTGGGCATCTTCCTCCCGGACTCCCTCCCAGAGAAACTGGCCTTTCGCACTCACCGAGAGGTTCTCGTACGCTGGGTACGCAGCCGCTCACCCGAGCTTGCCTCGCCGACAACCACCGTCGCCATCCGGGAAGCCCGCGCCTCGGACGAAGCCCAGGTGCTGGAATTGTTGTCGCTGATGTTCGAGACCAAAGATTTGAGCCCAGCCGAGAAGCAAGCTGCGGGCCAGCGCTTCCGCGAGAGCATCTCAATGAACGTGCTGGTCGCGGAGGTAGACGAAAAGGTGGTGGGCTTTCTCGCACTGACGTTTATCCAGGGTCTCTCCGGATTGCGGGCCTTAATCGATGGGCTGGCAGTTGCCTCAGCATATCGGCGGCAGGGTATCGGCGCGGCATTGGTGGAGGCGGCAATCCAACGTGCCGATCAGCGCGGGGCGACGCACTTGTTGGTAGACACTTCCAAGGGCGATGAGGCAGCACGCGACTTTTACCAGGCCTGTGGGTTCGAGGCGGGCGGCATCGCGCACCTCCACATCCAATAAACCTCAGAGGAACAACTCCATAAATACCTCGTCCTCGTACTGTCCATCTATCTTGACCTGGCGCTCCAGCACCCCCCTGGGCACGAAGCCCAGGCTACGGTAGAATGCCTGCGCCCCAAAATTGCCCGCACGCACGTAGATGACAATCTTCTCATAGCCTTTCGCACGTATGAAACCTAGCGTGTGCTCCGCCAGGGCACGACCAACGCCTTTCCGTCGCCATTCAGGAAGGATGAGGGTGCCCATACCCCCAACGTGATCGAAGGAGTCGGTGTACTTGGCCCAGAGCTCCAAAGTCTGGAAGCCGACGACCTGGCCACCGATCTCCGCGAGGAAGACGCCTTCGCGGTCAGAGAGCGATGCGATGTACTCCCGCTCCTGCTGGGGTGTGAAGGGGCGGTTTACAGCAGTGTAGATCCGCTCCGCGCAGACTATCTCCCAAACAGCGCATATAGCTTCCGCGTCGTCGGCAGTGGCCCGTCGAATACCGATTGACATTCTTTTCCTCCCGACCCCGGTTACATCCCGTAAGCTTATCAAGTCTCCTGCACTGTACACGCTCTCAATGCTCAAGGTCTTCGCGGACATCCTACCGACTACACACAGGCTTCCGTCGCAACAGACCTCGACGATCCAAAGAGTGCGAGCATTATGCCCTGGGAGCAATTCTAGCACACTTTGTCGGAAGTCTGAAGCGCTGGCGGAGTTGACTTCCATCCGCAGTTGGTCTATACTGACACATACAACGCACCCACCCTGCTCAGCATCTAGCAGCGCTTGAACAGCGACGCACGCAGGCAAGGGCGCATTGCACGTGGGCCAGCACGGGACGAGAGGATCAGCCAAAGTGAAGGGAAGCTGTAATGGATGACTCTGCACTCTGGGTTGCGGCGCTTGGGATCGGCGCGGTTGGATTTATGCTACTCGCACTAGCGGGTATGATCGCTATGTACCTAAACGCCAAGCCTCCGAGCGCCAAAGACAGAGCATCAACTGAAACACCGCAGCCAGAAGCCAGGCACAAACCGGCAAGGAAAAGAGACCCATCGCAAGCCAAGGTCCAAGCTTCGACCAACGAATCGCCGCCCACCGAAGACGCCGCCAGTGCCTCGGGTGCCCAGTCCAGCAGCACCTCATCCCGTGCCAGGCACAAGACGGTGGGGGGCTTCTGGGCCTGGATTAAAGCTTGGATCTTTGCCTCCATTCACGCGGGAACCGTCAGCATAGTGCTTGGCGGGATCACGTTCTTTGAGGACCTGGCGAACGCCAGCGAAGAGATCCAACACACTGGCACAGTCTCATTTCCCAAACAACTCTTGCCAGGCACACTGTCCGGTTCCACGTCTCACGAGCGCCTCTCCCGACCTTCAGGCGGTTTATTGCGAGATGGTCACTATCGCGGCGGCAATCAACGTGACGATCAACCAGAGGAATCCAACAAAGACCCCATTGAGAGCGGGGAAATCGATCCACCGGTTGAAGATCCTCCCGGTGCGGCGGATTGGGAAGTCGTGGACCTGGTCAACGAGATAAGCGCCGACCAAACGAGTGACTGAAAATCACTACCCAGTATCCGACATGCGCCACCAGTCACTGTTTCACGTCGATTTGTCGCATACGGCATCTCATGCTAAAATCAGTCTACTATGACACGTATCGTCTTCATGGGCACACCTGACTTTGCGGTGCCGACACTGAAGGCACTGGTCGATTCATACCGCGTAGCTGGCGTTGTCACGCAGCCAGATCGACCAGCCGGGCGAGGGCGCAGACTAAGACCTTCGCCAGTCAAGCAGACGGCACTGGAACGCGGCATCCCGCTATCACAACCGCGGTCGCTGCGGATGCCGGAAGCAGTGGCTCAACTGGCCGCGTGGGCGCCAGACGTCATCGTCGTGGCAGCCTTCGGTCAGATCTTGCAGCAAGGTGTGCTCGACTTGCCGCCGCATGGCTGCCTGAACGTCCATGCATCGCTGCTCCCGCGCTGGCGCGGCGCAGCCCCTATTTCGGCGGCAATCCTGGCTGGCGACGATGTCACCGGTGTAACAATGATGCGCATGGATGCCGGCCTGGACACCGGCCCAATCTTGGCCCAGCGTGAGGAGCCCGTTCAACCTGACGACACGCGAGCGACGTTGAAGGAACGACTGGCGCAGATTGGGGCCGAGTTGTTAATCGAAACACTGTCAGTCTACTTAGCAGGAGAACTCGTGCCCCGGCCTCAACCAGAGAAAGGAGTGACCTACGCGGACCAACTGCGCAAAGAGGACGGCAGATTGGACTGGTCACTGTCGGCAGTCGAGCTAGACCGGCGCGTGCGGGCGTTCGCCCCTTGGCCGGGCGCGTTCACGACGTGGCAGGGACGGCGCCTGAAGATACTGCGAGCCTTGCCGGTGCGGGACTGGCGAGGGGATGCACCGCCAGGCACGGTGTTTGCCCTGGCGGATGGGTCAGCCGTCGCCACGGGCAAGGGCGCCTTACGCCTGGAGGAGGTCCAACTGGCTGGCAAGCGGCCAGCGGACATCGCAGCCTTTCTCCGGGGCCAGCGCAGCTTCCTGGGCAGTCGCTTGGGGGCGTCAGAAGAATAACAGCCAGGGCGGAGGTGTAGGGTCCCTCCGCCTTGTTCATTTAAACAAGATACGGATTCTGCCAGCGGGAACGATCCTCATATCCTGGCATTTGCATAATCAGGGCGTACAGTGGTATAATCTTAACAAGCAGCAACACACTTTCGCGATTCAGATTGTATTGGAGGGTAAGGCATGTCTGGTCACAGCAAATGGTCTACCATCAAACACAAAAAAGCCGCCACTGATGCCAAGCGAGGCAGGCTCTTCACCCGGTTGGCCCGGGAGATCACGATTGCAGCGCGCGAAGGGGGCGGAGACCCTGATATCAACTTCGGCCTGCGTTTGGCCGTCGACAAGGCCAAGTCCGCCAACATGCCCAAAGATAACATCGAGCGAGCGATCAAGCGCGGCACGGGTGAACTTAAGGGCGAAGAACTGTCGGAAATCGTGTATGAAGGATATGCCCCCAACGGGGTTGCCCTGCTGGTTCAGGTGCTCACCGACAACAAGAACCGCACCGTCGCCGACGTCCGCCGCATCCTGACCCGCCAAGGAGGGACCTTGGCCGAGGCAGGCGCCGTCGCCTGGCAGTTTGAGCGTAAGGGATACATCGCAATCGCCCCTGATGGAACCGACGAGGACACCATCTTTGAGATCGCCGTGGAGGCCGGGGCCGAGGATGTCGTTTTTGGCGACGACCTCATCGAAGTCTACGCTGAATTGGAGAACTTTCAATCGGTACGCCAGGCGCTGGAGGAAGCAGGCATCCAGTTCGAGACCGCCGAACTCGCTATGATCCCTAAGACAACGATGCAACTTCAGGAGAAGCAGACTCTGCAGGTGATGGCCGTCATTGATGCATTGGAAGAACTGGACGACACCCAACAAGTATACTCCAACCTGGAAATCAGCGACGAGGTACTGACCAAGTACGAGGCAGCGGCCTGACGCCCGATGCGCGTGCTTGGTGTGGACCCCGGCACTGCCATCACTGGCTACGGCATAGTGGAGGAGGTAAAGGGAGACCTAAAACAACTGGCGTTCGGGGTGATCAGAACGCCAGCCAGACAGCCTCTCCCCGGACGCCTGCAGTTGATCTACCGCGGGGTCAGCAAACTGGCACAGGAATGGGAACCGACGGCGGCGGCAGTAGAAGAGCTCTTCTTCAGTCGAAACGTCCGCACCGCAATGAGCGTGGGGCAGGCACGGGGGGTCACGCTCCTGGCACTGGCCGATGCAGGTCTTGAAGTGGCAGAGTACACACCGCTTGCGATCAAGCAGGCAGTGACAGGATACGGAAACGCAGACAAGGCGCAGGTCCAAGAGATGGTACGGTTGTTGTTGGAACTCGCGGAGGTACCACGTCCGGATGACGCAGCCGACGCATTGGCGGTCGCCATATGTCATCTTCATTC
>Ga0180437_10000770_pt1 | contig 58809 bp, 70 predicted proteins | sample SS_ome_4_FD_132410 | JGI IMG/M metagenome (GOLD analysis project Ga0180437, IMG submission 132410) | Hypersaline lake sediment archaeal communities from the Salton Sea, California, USA - SS_3_D_1 metaG | ecosystem: Environmental > Aquatic > Non-marine Saline and Alkaline > Hypersaline >...
AATGTGACGCTTGAGGTGGAACTCATAACGCCGGTTGCGCTTGAGAAAGAGCTTCGTTTCGCGATAAGAGAAGGCGGACACACGGTAGGCGCCGGTGTTATTTCGGAGGTCATAGCATAAAAAGGTTATAGAGACGAGCAGCCTGCGTGATTTAAATGCACGCAAGCTGCCTGAAAGCTTGAGATATAACGAGGACAAAATGGCAAAAAAGGCAAAAGCGACAAAAATAAGACTACGTCTAAAATCGTATGACCATAAACTTCTTGATGTGTCAATGGAGGAGATCGTAGATACGGTGAAAAAGACCGGTGCGACAGTTCTGGGACCGGTACCGCTTCCGACCAGACGGGAGCTTTACACTGTACTCAGGTCGCCGCACGTTGACAAGAAGTCACGTGAACAGTTTGAGCTAAAGACGCACAAAAGGCTTTTGGATATTGTGGATTCGACATCCAAGACAATAGATGCTTTGCGTAAACTGGATCTGCCGGCCGGCGTAGATGTAGAGATTAAATAGGAGATGACCGGTCCGTTACTCGCACCCGGGAATTAAGGGGCTTTAACGGAGGATAACGGACCTAAATATACTAAAGAGGTAAGAATGATTCCGGGAATATTGGGAAAGAAAATAGGGATGACTCAGGTCTTTGGAGAAGCCGGCGAAAGGATATCCGTTACCGTTCTTGAGGCCGGTCCCTGTCAGGTCCAGGCTGTCAGAGTCGCGGAAAAAGACGGGTATAATGCTCTTCAGATGGGGTATGGCGACACGAAAGAGATGCGTGTGAAGAAACCCCAGAGAGAGTACGCGAAAGCGAAGAACCTCGGGTTTAAGAAGTTCGTCAGGGAGATTAGATGCAATGAAGCGCCCGAGGCAAAAGTGGGTGACGAAATAACTAATGCGATCTTCCAGAAGGGAGACTATCTGGATATTGTAGGCACATCTAAGGGCAAGGGGTTCCAGGGCGGCATAAAGAGGCACGGATGGTCAGGCGGAAAGGCAAGCCACGGTTCGATGTCACACCGCGTCCCCGGCTCTATCGGCGCCAGCGCCTATCCTTCCCATGTTGTAAAAGGGCACCGTATGCCCGGGCACATGGGCAGTGACAGGATCACCGTACAGAACCTGGAGGTTGTTGATGTCAACACGGAGGATAACACCATAGCCGTCAAGGGCGCAGTCCCGGGGGCTAACGGCACGTACCTTATTATTAAATATGCGCATAAAAAAACTGTCGCACCGCGGAAAGAGGCGGCTCCAAAGGAAGAGGGCGAGGAGGAAAGCTCCCAAGAGAACAAAGAAGGGGATCAAGGATAAATCTAGAGGTATAGAATGAAGACGGAAAAAACTAGTACGAGATTACCGGTTTATGATCTGGAAGGCAAGGTTGTTGATAATCTGCAGCTGGATGAGAAACTGTTTGACGGACGCGTAAATAAAACGCTTCTTTATGAAGCAAAAAAGATGTACGAGGCAAATTCGCGTAAGGGTACGGTTTCGGCAAAGACCAGGAGCGAGGTTTCAGGCGGAGGCGTCAAACCCTGGAGGCAAAAGGGCACGGGCCGCGCGCGCGTAGGGTCTTCCAGGAACCCGATCTGGAGACATGGAGGGGTCGCTTTTCCTCCGAAGCCGCGTGACTTCAGTTATTACATGCCCAAAAAAGCCGTTAAGAAAGCTCTTTTATCGAGCATAAATGCCAGATTGTCCGAGCAGATGGTAAAAGCCGTGGTAAAGATCGAGCTTAAAGAAGCTAAGACGAAAGGATTCAAGACCATCCTGGGGAACCTGAAGGTTGATGGAAAGGCTTTGATAGTGGTGGACACCCTGGATAAAAACGTTAAAAGGTCGAGCCGGAATATCCAGGGGGTAAGCCTTAAAGAGGGCAGGAACATAAACGCTAGAGACGTCCTTTTGAACGGTTACATCGTAATAGAGAAGGATGCTTTTGAAAAACTGGCTGAGAGGTTGAAATGAAAACATCGCATGACGTTATAAAACATATGATAAGGACTGAAAAGGGAGCGAACCTGCTCGTTCAGAACAAGTACTTTTTTAAAGTCGACAAGAGAGCCAACAAGATAGAAGTCAAGAAAGCCGTTGAAGACCTTTACAACGTAAAAGTGGACGGCGTCCATATGATGAATATTAAAGGCAAAAAGAAGAGGGTGAGATATCACGAAGGAGTAACTTCTTCCTGGAAAAAAGCGATCGTCACTCTCAAGCCGGATAACAGAATAGAGGTAACGTAATATGGGTTCAAGAAAGTATAAACCGATAACACCGGGACAGAGGCACGCGAACGTCTCGGGATTCGATGAAATCACAAAGACCAGACCCGAAAAGTCTTTGACCAGGTCCCTGCGCAAGACAGGCGGACGGAACAATCTTGGCCGCATAACTTCAAGAGCAAGGGGCGGCGGGCACAAGAGAAGGTACCGGCTTATAGATTTTATGTACTCGAAGAAGGGTCTGGCGGGCGTCGTTGAGGCGATAGAGTATGACCCGAACCGTTCCGCTCATATCGCGCTTATCCGCTATGAAGACGGCCAGAAGACGTATAATATCGCGCCGACAGGCCTAAGGGCAGGCAGCACCGTACAGTGCGGGCCGCAGGCAAAGATAGATATAGGCAATTCCATGCCGCTTAAAAACGTACCGCTGGGTTCCGAAGTCTACTGTATAGAACTAAATGCCGGGCGCGGCGCGAAGATAGCCAGAAGCGCGGGGAACAATGCAACGGTTGACGCCAAAGACGGCAGGAACATTCACCTGCGTATGCCCAGCGGCGAAGTGCGGCTGGTAAGCGAAGACTGCTACGCTTCTATCGGAAAGGTCGGTAATGCCGATCATGAGAACATATCCCTGGGTAAAGCCGGCAAATCCAGACATCTCGGACGCAGGCCGAAATCAAGGGCTGTAGCAAAGAACCCGGTTGATCATCCCATGGGCGGAGGCGAAGGAAAATCCAGCGGCGGAAGGCATCCCGTAACACCGTGGGGTAAGATCACCAAAGGTCTAAAAACCCGTAAAAAGAAGAAGGCATCGAACAGTAAAATAATAAAACGGAGGACGTAAGATATGTCAAGGTCGACCAAAAAAGGGCCTTTTGTGGATGAGAGCCTAATGAAGAAGATAAAAAGGATGCAGGAGTCGGGCAGTAAAAAACCCATAAAAACATGGTCAAGACGATCCGTGATACTGCCGGATTTCGTGGGTTTGACAATCTCTGTTCATAACGGTAAGACGTTTCAGTCGCTTTTTATAACTGAAAACATGGTCGGGCATAAGCTGGGGGAATTTGCCCCTACCAGGATCTTCCGCAGTCACGGTGCGGCGACAAAAGTTTCATTGGAGAAGACTTAATATAAAGAGGGAAGAAGATGATCTCAAAAGCAGAAGCCAAATATGTAAGAGTCTCAGCGAGAAAAACCAGGCTGGTACTGGATCTACTCAAGGGTAAAACCGTGGAAGAGGCGACCTTTATTCTGGATAACGTTAATAAAGGAGCGGCAGTACCGATAAAGAAGGTTTTAAACTCCGCTTTTTCGAACGCGAATTACAACAGGCAGGAAAAACTTCTTTCCAAGGACCTGGTCATATCAAGCATTAAAGCTGATGGCGGGCCCATGCTCGAGCGTTACAGAGCAGCGACGATGGGCAGGGCAACCCCCATAAGACATAGGACAGCACATATATATATCGAACTTGACGAGATAAAGAAGAAGAAAAAATCCAAAAAGAAAGAGGCAGGGAGCAAATAATATGGGTCAGAAGGTTCATCCGACAAGTTTTCGTATAGGTGTGATACGTAACTGGAACAGCCGTTGGTTTGCGCCAAAGGCGGAGTTTGCCAACAAACTCATCCAGGACGTTAAAATACGCAGGATTATAGAGAAGGAACTGTCGTCGGCGTTTATATCGCACGTGGATATAGAACGGGCAAGCACGCAGGTGCGTGTGATAATTTATTCAGGGCGCCCCGGGATGGTAATAGGCCGTAAGGGCGCGCAGATAGAACTTTTGAAGGACCAGGTGCAGAATATAGTCGGGGACCAGAGCAAGGTCTTCATCGATATAAAGGAAGTAGCCAACCCCTCTATGGACGCTAAGATAGTCGCGGACAATATAGCTTTCCAGCTGGTGAAGAGGACTCCCTTCCGGCGCGCCATGAAAAAGACCATCCAGGCGCATAGGGATGCCGGCGGCGAAGGGATAAAGATAAGATGTTCCGGGCGCCTCGGGGGGGCCGAGATAGCAAGGTCTGAAGGATATAAGTGGGGCAAGATACCGCTTCAGACCATACGCGCCGACATTGATTACGGGTTTTCCGAAGCCAGGACAACTTACGGCATCATAGGAATAAAGGTGTGGATTTATAAAGGCGAGAAGTTTTCGAAGGAAGAAGCGAGCCGAGAGAAAAAAGAAGTAAAAGAAGCAGGCAAGGAGTAGTACAGCTATGGCACTGATGCCTAAAAGGGTAAAATACAGGAAACAGCAGAGAGGCCGGCGTAAAGGTAAAAGCGATTCGTATGATCTGAATTTTGGAGAATTCGGACTTAAGGCAGTGGAGACCGCATGGATGACCGATAAACAGATCGAAGCGGCTAGAGTAGCGCTTATGAGGCACACGGGCCGTGCGGGGAAACTGTGGATCCGTATTTTCCCTGATAAACCCATAACGAAGCAGGCGGCCGAGACCCGTATGGGTAAGGGAAAAGGCTCACCGATAGGCTGGGTAGCTGTAGTGAAAAAGGGGCGTATTATATTTGAGCTGGAAGGCGTGCCGCGCGACATGGCAAGAGAAGCTTTTCGCCTGTCAGCGCATAAACTGCCGATGAAGACTAAATTTGTATCACGGGGAGGACAGAGTTGAAGGCAAGCGAGATAAGGAACATGACAGAAGCCGAAGTTGAACACAAGATCCTGACCATGAAGGAACAGTTGTTTAAGATGAGGGTTGAGAACACAAGCGGGCAGGTTGACCGGCCCAACAGGTTCCGTTCGCTTAGGCGTGATATCGCGAGATGTTATACCATTTTAAAGGAGAAAAAAGGTGAAGAGCGACAGACCTAAAAAGAAGACTATTATAGGAACGGTTATAAGCCACAAGATGGATAAAACCGTGATAGTTGAATGGGAGAGGCGGAAGATGCACCCCATCTACAAAAAATTCGTCAAACAGCTTATGAAGGTTAAGGCTCATGACAGCAAGAATGCAGCGGCTGTCGGTGATCTGGTCAAAATAATCGAATGCCGGCCGGTCTCAAAAGAGAAGACCTGGAGAGTTGTTGAGATTCTGGAACAAGTGCAAAGGGGCCAGTAGAGATGATTATAATGGGAAGCAGACTGGATGTTGCTGATAACAGCGGGGCGAAAAAAGCTTCGATGATAGGTGTTATCGGCAGAAGGAGCAAGGCGACCGCAGAGATCGGCGATATTATCACCTGTAACATAAAAGAGTCCACACCTACCGCGGAAGTCAAAAAAGGTGAAGTTGTGCGCGGGGTAATAGTCCGCACCGCTTATCCGATACTGCGCAAAGACGGGACGGTGCTTAAGTTTGACCATAATGCGGTTGTCATAATAGACAAGGACGGTAACCCCCGGGGTACGCGCGTTTTTGGTCCGGTTGCACGCGAGCTCCGCAGGAAAAAGTTCATGAAGATAGTTTCACTGGCGCCAGAGGTCATATAGGGAGGAATAGAGGCATGCTTCATATCAAGAAGAACGATACGGTGAAAGTCCTTGCGGGCAAAGACAGGGGAAAGACAGGTAAAGTGCTTAAAGTTTATCCGGCAACAGAGAGAGCCATAATCCAGGGCGTCAACTTTACAAAGAAGCACACAAGACGCCGCAGGCAGGATGAGCAGGGCGGTATCATCCACCGTGAAGCGCCCATTAATCTTTCGAATCTTGCAGTCGTCTGCAAGGGATGCAACCGGGTGGTGCGTGTCGGCATCGACATTTTGACCGACGGGAGCAAGGTCCGTTTCTGTAAAAAGTGTAAAGAAGTGCTTTAAAACATATAACGGCGTGTTTTTTATAAAGAGGAGATGAAGGTACGGATGGCAAGGCTTAAAGATGAATACGAGAAGAATATAGTGCCCGGCTTGATGAAGGAGTTCGGGTATAAGAACAAGATGGACGTTCCGCGCCTTAAGAAGATAGTGGTCAATATCGGCATGGGGAACCTGGCGCACCAGAAGGACCTTGTGGACCCTATCAGGGATGAGCTTGCGGTGCTGACAGGACAGAGGCCCGCTTTGGCGAGAGCGAAAAAGTCCATTTCAAATTTTAAAATACGCGCAGGTGTCCCTGTCGGATACAAGGTGACGCTGCGTAAGACGCGCATGTACGAGTTTCTGGACAGGCTCGTAAACTTTGTTATGCCCAGGATCAGGGATTTCCGCGGTGTTTCGACGACGGCTTTTGACCAGGATGGCAATTATACCCTTGGCATCAAGGAACAGACGATTTTTCCGGAGCTGGAACTTGATAAGATCCCGGTTACTCACGGCATGGACATTTGTTTTGTAACAACCGCTAAGACGAAAGAAGAATGCAGAAGTCTTTTGGAGGGTTTTGGCATGCCCTTTGCGAAGAAATAAGAGCAATCGGTAAAAAAGGAATAATATGGCTAAAAAAGCGCTTATTGAAAAGTCGAAGAGAAAACCAAAGTTTAGCACCAGGGTTATCACCAGATGCCAGATCTGCGGCAGGAAAAAGGGTTACATGAAACGTTTTAAACTGTGCCGCATCTGCTTTAGGGAGCTGGCGTCGCGAGGAGACATCCCCGGTATTAAAAAAGCAAGCTGGTAGAGTTTATCCCGGGGGGCGCTTGCACCGGGAGAGCGACAGGCGAAAATAAGGAGAAAATAGATGAGTGTTACAGATTTAATCGCAGATCAACTTACAGTAATACGCAATGCCATAAGAGCAGGCAAAAAGGACGTTATTATAAAAAAGTCCGGTATTATTGAGGGGATCATGGAGATAATTAAAAGAGAAGGTTTCATTGAGAACTACAAGGTCATCGATGATAACCGGCAGGGGCAGATCAAGGTCTACTTAAAATACCTTGATGACGGCTCCCCGGTCATGGAGGGGCTTAAGCGCGTTTCAAAATCGGGACGGCGTCAATATGCTCCGGCAAAGGAAGTTAAAAGCGTCATGGGAGGAGTGGGTCTGGCGATACTTTCCACGAACAAGGGTCTTTTGACCGACAAGGAAGCAAAAGATAAGGGAATAGGCGGAGAAGTCATTTGCCATATATGGTAGTAATTGAGGTCTGCTTTAAGCGGGCGAGGAGGAGAGGAAATAGATGTCAAGAGTTGGAAGACGGCCGATAGCTGTACCAGACGGGATAAAGGTAGAGATCACGGGCCAGAAAGTAAAAATAGAAGGCAAGGGCAAGACACTTGAGCATGTTGTGCCCGGCGGGTTTAGCGCTAAGGTGGAAGAGGGAAATATCGTAGTCACCCGTCCCTCGGACAGCCGCCAGCACAAAGCCCTCCATGGGACCACCAGGAGTCTCTTGCAGAACATGATAATCGGTCTTAAGGACGGGTTCCAGAAAAAGCTGCAGATACAGGGAGTCGGATACAAGGCCCAGATGAAGGGCAAGAATCTTGTCCTGGATATCGGGTTTTCGCACAGCGTTACTTATACCCCGCCAGCGGACGTAACAATAGAGACTCCCAGCCCGACGGAGATCCTGATAAAGGGTGTAGACAAGCAAAAAGTCGGGGAAATCGCGGCTGAAATAAGAGACTATTATCCGCCGGAACCGTATAAAGGCAAAGGCATAAGGTACGAAGGCGAATATGTAAGACAGAAACAGGGTAAGAGTATCGCATAGGAAAGGGTTACTAGGCACAACCAGAGAAAAGGCAGAAGAGATGGATAATATAGAAAGAAGAACGAGACGCAAAAAATCGATAAGAAAAAAAATATACGGTACCTTGGAACGTCCCCGGATGAGCGTGCATAAAAGCAACAAGAACATATACGTACAGATCATAGACGATATAGAGGGCAAGACGTTGTGCGGTATGTCTACAAAGTCATCTGGATTTAAAGACAAAAAGATCGCAACCTGCAAAAACATAAATTTTGCCGCAAAGCTCGGTGAGGCCGTAGCTAAAACGGCTTCTGAAAAAGGTATAAAGAAGGTAGTGTTTGACAGGTCCGGTTATCGTTATCATGGCGTGGTCAAGGCTGTTGCCGATGCGGCCAGGAAGAACGGGCTGGAGTTTTAAATCTTAAAAGCAAGAGGAGCGAAATAGATGGTTGATGAAGAAAAAAAAGATATAGGCGCGGCTGATCCTGGGGAGCTGGAGAAAACAAAGGATGATAGCCTGAGGGACAAGGCGGATTCTGATGTGCGTAAACGGGACAAGAAACCGCGTACTGCCGAAGAAAGCGAAGAGAAAGAAGTTGTATCCGAGGAAATCGAGACGGAAGAAATAGCATTAACAACACTTGAGCCGGAATCCGCCGAGCACGTTATCAGGATAAACAGGGTTTCAAAGGTTGTTAAGGGCGGAAAAAACTTCTCCTTCAGCGCACTGGTCGTCAACGGTGACAGGAAAGGTCAGGTCGGCATGGGGTTCGGCAAATCCAACGAAGTTGTCGAGGCGATAAAAAAAGCTTCGGCGAAAGCCAAAGAAAGTTTTATAAAAGTAAGCTTGAGGGGCGACACGATTCCCCATGAAATCATAGGCAAATTTAAGTCGTCCACGGTTATAATGAAACCCGCCGGACCCGGTACGGGCGTTATTGCCGGAGGTGCTGTAAGGGCGGTTTGCGATGCGGCAGGGATAAAGAATATCCTTACTAAGAGTCTCGGCTCCAGAAACGCCATCAATGTCGTCAGGGCCACTCTGAACGGGCTTAATAATCTGCGCTTAAAAAGAAGAGGATAAAAAACGCGCTTGAAACTCAAGAAAAAGACAAGGAAAAATATAATGGTTCTTAAAATCGAAGACATAAAGAGACCCCGCTCGATAAAGGCCGGCGGCAAACGCAAGGGGCGCGGTATAGGTTCCGGCCGGGGTAAGACAAGCGGACGCGGGCATAAAGGCGCCAAGGCAAGAAGCGGGGGAGGTGTATATAACCCCGGTTTTGAGGGCGGGCAGATGCCGCTTATAAGACGCATCCCGAAAAGAGGGTTCACCAATAAGTTTAAAAGCGAGTACAGTGTTGTCAATATCGGTACTTTGGAGAGGATAGGTTCCATAAAAGAAAATACAGTCGTCGACAAGGATTTTCTGTTTGCGAACAAGGTGATAAAAAAGAAAAAACTGCCGTTCAAGGTTTTGGGTAAAGGCAAGCTCACTAAGGCCATAACAGTAAAAGCCAACGCTTTTTCCGCCGGGGCAAAGGCGGCCATCGAAGAAGCCGGGGGCAAGACGGAAGTTATTGCTTATGAAACGGACGTAAAAACGAAAAACAAGGCATAAGGAGCCGGAAGTGTTTGAAGCGATTTCTAACATATTTAAGATTCCTGATCTGAAAAAGAAGATCATCTTTACCCTGGGGCTGATAGCGGTTTACCGTATAGGCGCTGTCGTGCCGACTCCGGGTATCGACGGCATGAAATTGGCACAGTTCTTTGACAATATCGCAAGGACCCAGGGGGGTACGCTTTTCGGGATACTGAACATGTTCTCGGGAGGCGCGATGCAGCGCTTGACTATATTTGCTTTGGGTATTATGCCGTACATATCCGCCTCTATTATACTCCAGCTTTTAACGACAGTGATCCCCGCTCTTGAGAGGCTTGCCAGGCAGGGGGAAGAGGGCCGCAAGGTCATAACCCAGTACACGCGGTACGGCACGATCATCCTTTCCGTTATACAGTCGTTTTTTATAGCACTCTGGCTTGAAAATCCCGCGCATTTCCAGGGTATGCAGATCGTTCAGTACCCGGGATGGGGATTCCGGATACTTACGGTCCTTACCCTTACCACGGGTACAGCCTTTATCATGTGGCTTGGAGAACAGATACAGGAGAAAGGCATCGGCAACGGCATCTCTCTTATAATCACTGCCGGTATTATTTCCAGGCTTCCTTCGGCGATAGTACAGCTTATAACGCTGGCGACCCCCGGGACAAGCGGGCAGGCTCAGATAGATCCTTTTAAGCTGGTATTTTTGGCCTTTATGTTCGTTGCGGTTATTGTGGCGGTTGTAATGATAACCCAGGGGCAGAGAAAGATACCCATCCAGTACGCCAAGCGGGTCGTCGGCAGGAGGATTTACGGCGGGCAGAGCACGTATATACCCCTCAGGGTAAACCAGAGCGGTGTTATACCCATTATCTTTGCCCAATCGATAATATTATTCCCGGCAACCATTGCGGGACTCGTACCCCACAAGACTATACAGGGCATGGCGAGCGCCCTTATGATGGGCAGACCGCTTTACTATGTCGTGTATTCACTCTTGATAATGTTTTTCTGTTATTTCTATGCGGCTATAACATTTAACCCGGTAGACATGGCGAACAACATGAAACGTTTCGGGGGATTCGTCCCGGGTATAAGGCCGGGTAAGCAGACCGCGGAGTATCTCGATTTTATTATGACCCGTATAACTCTTCCGGGTGCTATGTTTTTGACGATCATAGCGATTCTGCCGAGTATCATAAACAGCCAGATCGGCATACCTTTTCTTGTTGCCAGTTTCTTCGGCGGCACGGGACTTCTGATCGTTGTGGGTGTTATGCTGGATACCATGCGGCAGGTGGAATCTCATATGCTTATGAGGCATTATGAGGGGTTTATGAAAAAAGGAAGAGTAAAGGGACGCTTGTCATGACGGGAAGCGGTCAGAAGGTTCTGGTTTTACTCGGGCCTCCGGGTGCCGGCAAGGGAACACAGGCATCTTTATTGACAAAAGCGTACGCTCTTTTACATATTTCGACGGGAGACATGCTCCGTGAAGCGATAAAAGACGGCAGTCAGGTAGGCCGGCGCGTCCAGGACTACATGAATAAAGGAGAGCTGGTGCCTGACGCGATCGTGACGGAGGTGGTCATCGACCGGATGGCAAAACCTGACGCCTCTGGAGGCGTTATTCTTGACGGTTACCCGCGTACCCGTGTTCAGGCGGAGTCGCTTGACAGCTCTCTTAAAGAGAAGGGCCAGAAGCTGGATATGGTTCTGTATTTTAAGACGTCTGAAGAGGTCGCGGTGAGCAGGCTTTCCGGAAGGCGTGTCTGTCCCAAGTGCCTTAAGAATTATCACCTCACCAATATACCGCCGAAACAGGAAGGTATTTGCGACAAGTGCGGTATTGAACTTATGCTGCGGGAAGACGATAAACCGGAGACGGTAAAGAACCGTTTGCATGTTTACCATAAGAGCACCAGGGACCTGATCGATTATTACCGCGGGAAAGGCCTTTTGCGGGAGGTTAACGGCGATCTTACGGCGGAAGAGCTCTTTGATGAGATAAGTGTCCTTTTTCGCGAAGAGGGACTAGTAGATGACGATTCTGAAAAGTGAGAAAGATATCCGCAAAATCCGGCAGGCCGGAGAGGTCATAAGGGAGATTTTTTCCGTAGCTGAGAAAAGGATGCAGCCGGGCGTATCGACTTTAGAGATTGATCGCGAGATAGAGGATATTATACACGCGCATAGCGCGCAACCGGCGTTTAAGGGATATAAGGGTTATCCAGCTTCGATTTGCGCGTCAGTCAACCAGGTTGTTGTTCATGGTATTCCGTCAGAGAAGGTCGTCCTGGGTGAAGGCGATATAGTAGGCATAGACGTAGGGGTTAAAAAGAACGGTTTTTTTGCTGATGCTGCCAGGACCTTCACTGTCGGAGAAGTAAGCGATGAAGCGAAGCGTTTGATCGAGACGGCAGAGAGGTGCCTTAGGGAGGGGACAAAAAAGGCAGTTGCCGGCAACAGGGTCTCTGACATATCAAACGCTATTCAGATCATTGCTGAGGAAGAGGGGTTTCAGGAAGTAAGGGCGTTTGTCGGTCACGGAATCGGGCGCAGTCTACACGAGGCGCCGGAAGTGCCGAACTGGGGAGAGAGAGGAAAAGGTCCCATTTTAAAAAAAGGACTGCTTTTGGCGATTGAACCGATGATAAATTCCGGCAGCCGCGAGATCAAGGTCCTTCAGGACGGCTGGACCGCAGTAACCGTTGACAACAAGCTTTCAGCCCATTTTGAGAACACAATAATGGTAGGCGAAAAAGAAGCGGAGATAATAACATGAGTCCAAAGGAAGAGCCCATTGTTGCTGAAGGTGAGATAACGGAATGTCTGCCTAATGCTATGTTCAGGGTTAAGCTTGAAAGCGGGCATATTGTTCTGGCTCATGTTTCAGGTAAGATGAGGATGTATTTCATTAGGATCGTGCCGGGGGATAAGGTAACGGTGGAGCTTTCCCCTTACGATTTGGATAGAGGAAGAATCATAAAAAGAGAGAAATAATCATGAAAGTTAGGGCAAGCGTACGAAAGATATGCTCGAAATGCAAGATAATCAGGAGAAAAGGTGTGGTAAGGGTCATCTGTACAGACCCCAAACACAAACAGAGGCAGGGGTAGTTGTACGCATTTGTGAAATGCTTCTGCCGTTTAAGTGAAGATAAGGAGCAAGGATGCCGAGGATCATTGGGATAGATATACCAAAGGAGAAACGCGTAGAGGTCGCCTTGACGTATATTTTCGGTATAGGAAAGACGCGTGCTAGGGAAATACTTGAAAGGGCAAATATCTCCCCTGACAAAAGGGCTAAGGACCTGGATGACCAGGAAGTGACGAATATTACACGTATAATCCAAGAGTTATATCAGGTCGAGGGAGATCTGCGCCGTCTTCAGATGGGTAACGTAAAAAGACTTATGAGTATAGGCTCGTACAGGGGTTTAAGACACAAGAAGAACCTGCCTGTAAGGGGCCAGAGAACCAGGACAAATTCCAGGACGCGCAAGGGACCGAAGAGGACAGTAGGGGCGTTTAAAGACAAGACTGTGAGAAAGACTGCGGCTCCGAGTCCGGGTGCGTAAAAAGTTTTTGCAACACAACAGAACAAATAAGAGAGGTAAGACGTGCAGAAAAAGACAAAGGTAAGAAAGCGCAAAAAGGTGCTGAGGAAGATCTCCAGCGGCAAAATATTCGTGCATGCCACGTTCAATAATACAATAGTGTCGGTTGCGGATACGGACGGGAAAGTCTTATGCTGGAGTTCGCCGGGGATAATGGGGTTCAAGGGTTCCAGGAAGTCAACGCCTTTTGCTGCCAGCATAGCTGCAAAAGACGCGGTTAAAAAAGCAAGAATCCATGGCATAAAGGATGTTGATATCATTCTTAGAGGCCCGGGAGCCGGCAAAGAAAGCGCAGTAAGAAGCGTAAGGTCGGAAGGCCTTAACGTCAAAACCATATTGGACTTGACGCCGACACCGCATAACGGGTGCCGGCCGAAGAAACGCAGGAGAATATAACTTGCTTTTCACCTGGTGTAGAAGCAAGAGAAAAAAATAAGGAGTGGGTAAAAGATGGCCAGACATATAACAGCATCCTGTAGGCTTTGCCGAAGAGAAGGAGTAAAACTCTTCCTCAAAGGGACCAAGTGTACCGCTGATAAATGTGCTTTTGACAAAAGGCAGTACGCCCCTGGACAGCACGGGCAGATGAGGAAAAGAAAGTCTACCGATTACGCGATCCAGCTCAGGGAGAAGCAGAAAGCCAAAAGGATTTACGGTGTGCTTGAAAGACAGTTTGAGAACTATTTTCATAAAGCCGAAAAAGCCAGAGGAGCGACGGGTGAGGTGCTTCTGCAGCTCTTGGAAAGAAGGCTTGATAACGTTATTTTCAGGGCTGCTTTTTCCGGGAGCCGCGCTCAGGCCAGACAGCTTGTAGGGCACAAGTTCGTTAAAGTCAACGGCCGCAGGGTCAATATACCGTCGTATCTTGTTAAAGCAGGCGACGAAGTGGAAATAGCGGCGAAAGAGGCGCAGGCAAAAGCTATCAAAGAGAACGCGAAAATACTTGAAGACCGCGGTACTCCCGATTGGCTGGAAGCTTCATCCGAGAAGCTCGCCGTTAAGATAAAAAGGCTTCCGATGAAGAGTGATATAGGTATGGAAATAGAAGAGAGCCTTATTGTTGAGCTTTATTCCAAGTAATCCAAAGGAATATAAATAGAGTATTGATCAGTAATTGACTCGAAAAGGGGGGGACACGTAATGGCGATACGATTAAAGAATTTTGAGTTACCCAAGAAAATAGTTTTTGACGAAAAGACATATACTCCGAACTACGGAAAGGTTATCGCGGAACCCTTTGAGAAGGGTTACGGTATAACCATAGGGAACTCCTTAAGGAGGGTGTTGCTTTCGTCGATAGAAGGAACCGCTGTCACGCAGGTAAAAATCGCGGGCGCCCTGCACGAGTTTTCAACCGTTCCGGGGGTCTACGAGGATGTGACCCAGATAATAATGAACATAAAGGGGCTGGTCCTGAGGTCGCATTTTAAGAGCCCCAAACCCATGTTTCTCAGCGTCAGCAAGAAAGGGGAAGTTACGGCCAAGGATATTAAGACAGACGAGACGGTCGAGATCATAAACCCCGAGCATCATATAGCGACGCTTACCGAAAACACCAAGCTGGAAATAGAGATGAAGGTCGAACGCGGACGCGGATACGTCACTAGCGAAAGGAACAAGACCGCTGATGATCCTATAGGGGTCATCCCTGTCGATTCACTGTTTTCGCCGGTAAAAAGGATCAATATAGACGTTGAAAACACCCGTGTGGGACACATTACCGATTACGATAAGCTTATTCTTGAGATATTCACGGATGGCAGCATGGAACCGAAAGACACCATTCTTTACGCGGCGAACATACTGCAGAGACACCTTGATGTCTTTATAGGCATAGGCAAGCTTCCGGAAGACATGGAAGAAGAAGAGGAAGAGTCCAAGGAGAAGAAGGAGCTTACGAAAAAACTGACTAAACCGATTTCGGAACTGGAACTATCCGTCAGAAGTTCCAATTGCCTGGCGGAAGCGAACATCCGCACGATCGGGGACCTGGTTAAAAAGAAAGAAACGGAAATGCTTAAGTATAAGAATTTCGGCAAGAAATCGCTGAACGAGATCAATAGCGTTCTCTCATCGATGGGGCTGCATCTCGGGATGGAACTCGAAGAGATTGAAAAAGAATAATGAAAGAAGGGGCAATAGATGAGGCACTGTAATAAGAAAGGAAGACTTAACAGGAGGACAAGTTGGCGCAAAGCGACGCTTAAGAGCTTGGCGAACGATCTGTTTACATACGAGAGGATAGAGACTACCCTGGCAAAAGCCAAGGCGCTTAGGGTCTTCGCGGAACCCTTGATAACGCTGGCTAAGAACAACCCCGGCTCGATAAATGCCAGGAGACAGGTTTTTCAGAAGCTTTGCGACAAAAGCGTTGTAAAGAGTCTTTTTACTGATATTGCTCCGCTTTACAAAGATATCTCTGGTGGATATACGCGCATAATCGCGCTTGGCGGAAGAAAAGGCGATGGGGCCCAGATGGCTATCATGGAGCTGACAAAAAGAACGGTCTCGGACGAAGAACTTCTGGGGAAGAAAGAAGAGAAAAAGAAGCCGAAGAAAAAGGTGAAAGAGAAGAAAGAGCAGCCCGCAGAGGAGAAAGAGGCGAAAGGGGAGGTTCACCACGTGGCTCCAGAAGTGGATATCGAGGAACAGGAAGAACGTTCTGTTGAAGACATCAAAAAAGAAAAAGCGAAAACCGAGCAGAAGAAGGTGACAAAGCAAGGTATTTTTAAGAGGTTTCGCAGAAAATCCATCGGGTAATCTTAATTTTGGTAGACATTTTGGGTCAAAGGTCATGAGTTTGGGGTCAAAGTACTGGCCCTAAAGTACCCTGCCTTTGACCCTTTTTATTTTTCCTTTCTTTTTGGACTTTATAATCTCGTCTTTCGGAGGAAGAGAATCATGAGTTCCGATCTTACGCCAATGATGAGGCAGTACCTGGAGATCAAAGAAGCGCACAAAGACGCCATCGTTTTCTTCAGGCTAGGCGACTTTTACGAGATGTTTTTTGATGACGCTATCGAAGCGACGCGCATCCTCCACATAACACTCACTTCAAGAGAATCCGGTAAGGGCAATAAGGTTCCGATGTGCGGCGTGCCGCATCACGCGGCCAATAATTATATCGCCCGCCTGGTCAAGTGCGGCAAGAAAGTCGCGATATGCGATCAGGTGGAAGAGGCAGGCATCGGCAAAACAATCGTCCGCCGCGAGATAACCAAAATAATAACACCCGGTACTTTTCTGGCGGATGAACTTTTGGATGAAGCACTTAACAACTATATCCTTTCCTTTGACTCTAAGGGCGGAAAGTTCGGTCTGGCATACGCGGATATATCAACGGGTGAGTTCCGTGTCACCGAACTTGACAATAAATCGGATCTATTCAGCGAACTATACAAGATCTCCCCGGCCGAGTGCCTCATATCCGAAAGTTTCTCAAAGGATAAAGACTTCGCGGAGTACAAGGATATAAACCTGGGAGCTATAACTGTAAATGATGACTGGATGTTTGATTATGCGCTGTCGCTCAAGGAGATAAAGAGCCACTTTCTCGTGGAAAGCCTTGACGGGTTCGGGTGCCAGGGGTTGGAGACTGCAGTAGGGGCGGCAGGTGCGCTTTTAAAATACCTGAAAAAGACGCAGAAGAGGCCGCTTACGAATATCGATGCGATATCGACGTACCGGATGAATCAGTTCATGACGATGGATAGCAGCAGCCACCGGCACTTAGAGCTGATTGAAAACCAGGAGGATTCTTCCGCTCGAGGGACGCTTCTCGAAGTGCTGGATAAGACCAAGACGCCTATGGGAAGGAGGAAACTGAAGAAGTGGATACTGAACCCCCTTCTTGATGTAAGAGAGATAAACGAGAGGCTCGCTGCAGTGGAATATTTCTGCGACAATCCGGACACGAGGAAAGAGGTGAGGGGTTTTCTGGATGAGATATACGATATTGAGAGGCTTTCCAACAAGGTGAGCCTCTTGACGGCCAATGCCAGGGACATGGTGGCGCTCGCTTCTTCACTTAAGAATATCGCAAAACTCAGAAGCAGTTTTAAAAAGGATATGCCCGCTCTTCTTAAACGGCTTGTCAGCAAACTCGATGACTTTAAGGACGTAATCGCGTGGATCGGCGCGTGTCTGGTAGATGAGCCCCCCAATGCCATAAAAGAAGGCGGCTTGATAAGAAAGGGATACCATCCTGGGGTAGATGAGCTGCTTGAGCTTGTCTCAAGCGGCAAAGACTGGGTCGCGGAACTTCAGAAAAAGGAGATCGAAAGAACAGGCATCGGCTCCCTTAAAGTCGGCTATAACAGGGTCTTTGGCTATTATATCGAGGTCACCAATGTAAACCTTGATTCTGTGCCGGAGGATTATATCCGCAAACAGACCCTGGCTAATGCGGAAAGGTTTGTTACCCGGGCTCTCAAAGAGCAGGAATCAAAAATAGTCGGGGCTCAGGATCGTATCAAGGGCCTGGAGTATGAGATATTCTGCACTCTTCGCGAAAAAGTGGGAGGCCAGATCGAAAGACTGAAAAGGACGGCTGATTCTGTGGCAGAGCTTGACGTGTTATCGAATCTTGGAGAGAGTGCCGCGGTGAACAGGTACACGCGTCCCAAGGTAACTAGCGGCAGCGTTTTACGCATCGTTGAAGGGCGCCATCCTGTTCTGGAAAACATCCTTAAAGATAAAGAGTTCGTCCCCAATGACATTTCTATGGATAATGATGAAAACCGCATATTCATAATCACCGGTTCGAATATGGCAGGTAAGTCCACAATGATACGCCAGACGGCGCTTATCACGATTATGGCGCAGATGGGCAGTTTCGTTCCCGTACGGGAAGCTGAGGTCGGCATAGTTGACCGGATCTTTACGCGTGTGGGGGCGTCGGACCGCCTGTATCGCGGTATGAGCACGTTTATGGTAGAGATGGTGGAGACGGCAAACATACTTAATAACGCTACCGGCAGGAGTCTTATCATACTGGACGAAATAGGCAGGGGCACAAGCACTTTTGACGGCGTCTCCATAGCATGGGCCGTTGTCGAGTTCATACATCACAAGCTTCCCGGGGCCAAAGCGATGTTTGCCACGCATTATCATGAACTTACGGAGCTTATGCGCATCATGGGAGGCATAAAAAATTATCACCTTGCCATACAGGAGTGGGGCGAGGAGATAGTGTTCCTTTACAAGATGACCGAAGGAAGCTGCGACGAGAGTTTCGGTATACATGTGGCCAAACTTGCCGGTATGCCGGGCGGCGTTGTCAAACGCGCGCGCGAGATTTTAAGTAATCTCCAGAAAGATTCCTTCCAGGGTAACATCTGTTCGCGGTTTCTGGAGAAAAAGGAAGGAAAAGAGAAACAGTTTGATTTTTTTGAAGGGCCCTACCAGGGGCATCCGGTCATCGACAAGATAAGGGATCTTGATCTGGATAACCTGACTGGCGTGGAGGCCTTAAAGAGAATAGCCAAGTTCAAGGAAGAGCTTGGGGGGAAATAGGGGGATTCTGAAGGGGATGAGTGTTATGACCAAGATTAATATATTAAGCGAAGAGGTCATAGGCAAGATATCTGCAGGAGAAGTGGTGGAGCGTCCCGCTTCAGCCGTTAAGGAGCTCATTGAAAACTCCATTGATGCCGGTGCGGACAGCGTGGCAGTTGAGCTTGAGGCAGCCGGCCAGTCCCTGATACGGGTGGCTGATAACGGCGAAGGGATGACTTCTGAAGACGCTAAGATCGCTTGCCACAGGCACTCCACGAGTAAAATCAAATATACAAGCGATCTTGATCATATAGACACCCTGGGGTTCAGGGGGGAAGCGCTTTCAAGCATAGCCAGCGTTTCACAGATGGATATTACCAGCTCGAGCAGGTCTAAGGGTAAGGACGCGGGTATCTATCTTTATCTGGAAAGCGGTGAGATTCTTAAAAGCCGTCCGGCAGGCCGCGCTCTCGGCACGACTGTCGAGGTGAGGAACCTTTTCTATAACGTGCCGGCACGCCGGAAGTTCCTGAAAAAAGAATCGACGGAACTAGCCGAGATCGTCAACGTCGTCGGCAGGTTCATAGTTGCGTATCCGCATATCGAGTTTAAATTAACGCATGGTGACAGATGCCTGTTACATGCCACTAAAGACATGGCACTCTTGGAAAGGGTCCAGCTTGTCCTCGGAGGCGATGCAGGTAAGGATCTGGTGGAAGTAAGATCCCGGGAAGGCAAGTACGGGATATCCGGCTATATAAGCCGCCCTTCAAGTACACGTAAGGATAAACGTTCGCAATTGTTTTTTGTCAACGGCCGGTTCATAAGGAGCAAGCCTCTGGCTGACGCCGTTTATGATGCTTACAGGAGCCTTTTGGAAAGGGGAAGATATCCCGCAGTCGTTTTGTTTATGCAGGTCTCGCCCGAAGAGGTCGACGTGAACGTGCATCCCACGAAACAGGAGATAAAGTTCGGAGATGAGAAGGAGGTAAAAGACGCTGTTACCAGGGCTATCAAAGACCAGTTCAGCCGGATAAAGGAGGACGGAACTTGCGGTACACCCCTTTTAGCGGCCGGAGCGCCTGTATCCGGAGAAGCGGAAAGTGCCGTTTTATCTGATGTTGCGCCGGCTCAGACCGAATTTTCCTATGATCTGGAGAAGTCATCTGTCTCTTCCAAAATGGATGCGACTGAGAAGAAAAGGAACAGCTGGTCCGAAGATAGAATGACGGACTCCCGCGGCGATGGACAGAAAGCTCTATCGAAAAGAGAGGAAGACATCTTTCAGGTAGGCGCCTCGTATATCGTGCGAATCGGAAAAGATTCCATAAAGATCATTGATCAGCATGCGGCCCATGAAAGGGTCTTTTACGAGTTTTTCAGCAAGGCTTCAGAGAGCCGCCCCGTGGAAGTCCAGAACCTTTTGTTCCCGATACGTATTGATCTTTCCGCGTCTGAAGCGGTTCTCATGGAGAAAATTACGGGAAACTTTAAAACCCTGGGTTTTTATATCGAGGCGTTCGGCGACAATTCGTTCATAGTGCAGGCCGTCCCGGCAGTTTTAAGGGACCGTGACATCAAAACGGTAATCTACGATATCCTGACGGATCTGGCTTCCCGCGATCTGGCCAAGATAAATATAATCGATGAACTGGTCAAGCTGACGTCATGCCGCGCGGCGATTAAAGCGGGCGACGATTTGAGTAAAGAGGAGATGTACGCGGTTTTGAATGAGTTGGAGAAGTGTGAACTGCCCTTCACCTGTCCCCACGGCAGGCCCACCGTCTTGGAGATAACGCTCGAAGAGCTTGAGAAGAGGTTCAGAAGAAAGTAGGAGATGAGCGAGATGGATAGAATCAAGGCCGGAAAAATATACTCTGTATTGGAGAAGGAATATCCGCAAGCCACCACCGCTCTAAGACATAAAAATCCGTTTCAGCTCCTGGTAGCGACGATACTGTCCGCGCAGTGTACGGATGAGCGCGTCAATAAAGTCACAAAGGATTTATTCAAGAAATATAAAAAAGCGGAAGATTTTGCAAAAGTTAAAAATTCCGTTCTTGAGAAGGAAATACGTTCCACGGGTTTTTATAAGAATAAAGCGAAGAATATCATCGCCTCCTCCAGGAGTATTGCCGGTGACTTCTCCGGGAAGGTTCCGGATAGGATGGAGGAACTTGTTTCTCTTCCGGGTGTTGCCCGCAAGACCGCTAATATCGTGCTTTTCCATGCTTACGGAAAGAACGTAGGGATAGCGGTTGACACTCATGTGCGCCGCGTAAGCGGAAGGCTGGCCCTTACTGCCCAAAGCGACCCAGTAAAGATCGAGGAGGACCTCATGGCGCTTTTCGACCGGGGGAAATGGGGCAGTCTTTCCAATCTTCTTATATCACACGGACGAAAAGTGTGTGACGCACGCAGACCTTTGTGCCCCGAGTGCCCCCTTAAGGGGTTATGCGCTTCTTTCAAAGAGTTTTATCCTGAGTCTGCAAAATAGAGATCACGGTAGCCGGCGGCAAGAAAGGATATAGCTAATATGGGAAGAAAATTCAAGAAAACCGCACTTTTTATAATCCTGCTGATCTTATTGGCATTTACCCCCGGCTTTATAAACAGCAGTATCTTCGCCCCCTACAGAGAGGAGATAATAGACTGGATGAGGGATCTGCCGCTCTTTAACGCTGGGCGTTATAAATCTTTCCGGAACGAAGTGCTCCCGGAGATAGTCATAATAACACTTAAAAACGGCGGCAAGATTACAGGCGTTATCCAGGAGGAAAAGCCTGGCGGGATCATGGTGGATGCCGGGTTCGGCACTGTCACGATCACGAGAAGCGAGATTGAGAGAATAGACGAGCCCGCACCCGGCGATAAAGAAAAGATATCAGAAGAGTGGCAAGAGCACGCTTTCCAGACTACGAGTATTACCAGGAGCGCGGCAAGAAAGGATATAGAGGAGTATTATAAACGGGTGGAGGAAAACCTCAAGATCAAAGGGGAGGTAACAAAGCGCGGCATAGAAGTAAGGTATTATGGCTCGGAAGAAAACAGGATCATCGTCGAAGCTGTTTTGAACGGCAGGATCAAGACGTTGATGATAGTGGATACAGGCGCGACCAGTGTATGCATTACGCCGGAAATCGCCAAAAGGTTAGGGGGTATCCCGGAAGATACTTCAAAGAGGACTAAAGTAAAGTGGGTTGACGGTACTGTAACTGAAGCGATCCCCGCGGTCTTAACGTCAGTAAAAATCGGCGAAGCGAAAGCGGAAAATGTCAGCGCCCTGGTGTCCGATATGCCTCCCTTCTTCGACCCGAGGGTAAGCGGTCTTCTGGGGATGAGTTTCTTGAATAAATTCCACGTTACTATCGATCCGGTCGGTAAAAACTTAATACTGGAGGAGAAATAAAGATGAAAATAGCAGGTATAAAACTATCCCGTAAACCAAAATCATATTTTGCAGGGGTGCTACTGGTGGTATGCATACTTGTAATCACAGGTTTCAGCCAGAGGGTAGAAAGCCGTGGCGATATAAATGAGGCGTTAGTTTCTGATGTGGTAGATGGGGATACTATTATGCTGGTTGGAGGCAGACGCTTGCGGTACATCGGGATTAACACACCTGAGATTATGAAACGTTTTGGCGCCCGATGGCAATATGCCCCAGAGCCGTTTGCCCAAAAAGCGAAGGACTATAATAGGGCTCTCATTGGAGAGAGAAAGATTCGTCTTGAATATGATAAGGATAAAGAGGATGCGTATGGACGTCTGCTAGCGTACGCGTATAACTATAACGGGGAAATGATCAATTCTAAAATGATCTCCGAAGGATACGCTTCAGTTTACACATTTCCGCCTAATGTTAAATATTATGATCTTTTTTTAAAAGCGCAGGAAGAAGCCATAGCAAATAGGCGGGGCATATGGAGCGGTCTGGAAGTGATATCTGCGGGGGAGGCTTTAGGACATATCGGAGAATACAGGATAGTACGGGGACTCGTTACGGATGTCCTTGTATTGCCTCAAGGCATTTTCTTTTATTTTGGACCCGAGAAAAGCGGGCTTTTCCGAGCGGTGATATTTATAAGGAATCTTTCTCTTTTCAAAGAGAAGGGAATAGATCCCGAAAGCGAGTATCTGGATAAACATGTTGAGCTGACGGGAAGGATCGAGTCTGCCAAAGGAGCGCAGATGATTCTTGATAATCCCTCGCAAATAAAAGTTATAGAGCAATAGGTTAAGCGACCATAAATCCAGGCGGGATTTTTTCCCTTTAAAAACCTTCAAATCCCTTTAAATGGGGGAAATTATTACTGCTTGTAATACTAAGAATATTATGATATTTTAATCTAATCTTTATAATACAATAAACGGGGTTATTGCTAAAGGCAGGTAGGAATGAAACTAGCAAAGAGGATTATGTCAATAGAACCCTCCGTGACTTTGGGTATTACCTCAAAAGCCAAAGAGATGGTCTCTTCAGGCGAGGATGTAGTAATTCTGGCTGCCGGAGAACCTGATTTTGATACTCCGGAGGCGGTGAAAGAAGCGGCGATAAAGGCTATACGTGAGGGGAAGACCAAGTATACTCCTGTAGTCGGAACACAGGCGCTCAGGGAGGCTATCTGCCGCAAACTGAAAAATGATAACGGTTTAGGCTATGAGCCCAGTGAGGTGGTGGTTTCAAACGGGGCGAAACATTCACTTTATAACATCCTGCAGGTTATATGCAATCCCGGTGATGAGGTTTTAATTATCTCTCCTTACTGGCTGAGTTATCCCGAGATGGTAAAATTAGCCGGCGGCGTGCCCAAGATATTGCCGATGCGTACGGAAAACGGTTTTAAAATTAATGCAGGTGATATCAAATCTTCTTTGACCGGCAAGACACGCGCCCTGATCATAAACAGCCCTTCAAACCCTGCCGGTGTGGTTTACACCAGGGATGAGCTGGCGATGATAGCGGGGACTTGCGTTGAAGCGGGCATTACCATAATAAGCGATGAGATATACGAGAAGATAATCTTTGATAACGAGAAGCATTTTTCCATCGCCGCTTCTTCGCCGGAAGCGCGTTCCATGACGGTTGTCGTAAACGGTCTGTCAAAAAGCCATTCGATGACCGGCTGGAGGATGGGATACGCCGCCGGAGATAAAGAGATGATGAAGAAGATCTCTATTCTTCAGGGGCAATCGACGTCGAACGCCTGCTCCATAACCCAGGCGGCATCAGAAAGAGCTTTAGCAGGCGACCTGGAAGAAGAGATTAAGCGCAATTGCAGGGAATTCGAAAAGCGCAGGGATGTTCTTATGGGCCTTCTTGCGCGGGAAGAGAAGATAAAGCCTTTCAAACCGAAGGGTGCGTTTTATCTGTTCTGTGATATATCAAGATGCGGGATGGATTCTTTGACTTTTGCAAAAAGGCTTCTCGCCGAGAAACGCGTCGCAGTAATACCGGGAGGGCCTTTCGGGGCAGATGGTTTCATCCGCATGAGTTTTGCAACAAAAGTAGAAAATTTGGAGAAGGGAATAAGTAGAATAAAAGATTGGGTGAGGAGCTTATGAGGCAGACTATTGCAGAAAAAATATTATCAGCGCATTCAGCGTCTCGTGCAAGGGCAGGGGACATCGTCATCGCGAATATAGATTTTTGTTTCGGCCAGGACGGGACAAGCGGCATGATAATCGACAGTTTCCGCAGACTGGGCAGGGAAAGCGTCTTTGATGAGGAAAAGTTCTGTATGGTTCTGGACCATTCATCTCCCAGCCCGAACATAGGCGTCTCCGCCATACACGATAAGATCAGGAGTTTCGCGAAAGAGTTCGGCGTGACAGTCTTTGATATAGGATGCGGCGTATGCCATCAGATAGTTCCCGAATCGGGTTTTGTTGCCTGCGGGGACCTTGTCCTGGGGGCCGATTCCCATACATGCACGTATGGTGCGATCAATGTGCTTTCTACCGGCGTAGGGTCGACGGATCTTGCGATAGCTCTGGCGAGCGGGAAGAACTGGTTTAAAGTACCCGAGACGATAAAGATTATCGCCAACGGCCAGATCCCCAAAGGAGTATATTCGAAAGACGTTATCTTGAGTATTATAGGGGATGTAACTGCGGACGGGGCGACATACCAGGCTGTTGAATTCTACGGGGAAGTGATAGACGCTTTGAGCGTTGATGCGCGTTTTACTGTTTCAAACATGGCTGTTGAAATGGGCGCTAAATGCGGTCTCATGAAAGCGGACAAAAAGACGATGGACTGGGTAAAAAGGCATTCCATCAGGGAGGCCCGTCCTGTCGAAGCTGATGAGGATGCCCGGTATGTGGATGTGCGCGAATATGACTTTTCGCTTCTTACGCCGCAAGTAGCGCGGCCCCATACTGTTGACAATGTCTGCAGTGTGGAAGAAGTTGAAGGCACTCCGATAAACGAGGTGTACATCGGCACATGTACTAACGGCAGGCTGGAGGACCTTGAGATCGCGGCAAAAGTGCTGAAGGGCAAGAGGGTAGCTAAAGGCATGAAACTTATAATCACGCCCGCTTCACGGAAGATATATCTGGATTCTTTGAAGAAAGGCTATATAGAGACGTTTATAAATGCCGGGGGTATCGTAAACAACCCGGGATGCGGTCCGTGTGTCGGAACACATCAGGGAGTGCTTGCCGACGGGGAAAGCGCTTTTTCTACCGCCAACAGGAACTTCAAAGGGCGGATGGGTAACCCGAATGCGAGCATATATCTTGGCAGTCCCGCAACGGCAGCCGCTACCGCGGTAGCGGGTAAGATACAAGACCCGCGGCAGTACAAAAGGAAACTCTAGAAAAAGGGAGATTATATGGCTAATCACGCGCACCGTTTAAAGATACAGGACGATATAAATACGGATTATATAATTTCCGGCAGATACAAGTTCAAGATCGAGGACGAGAAGGAGCTTGCAAAGCATATCTTTGAAGACGTAGAGGAAGCTTTTTATAAGAAAATAAAGGCGGGTGATTTTCTGGTAGCCGGAGAAAATTTCGGGTGCGGGTCATCCCGCGAGCAGGCGCCGGTAGCGCTTAAAGCAAGCGGATTGGGTGCGGTTATTGCTAAAAGTTACGCCAGGATATTTTACCGCAACGCTTTCAACGTGGGGCTGTGCCTCATTGAATGCGAAACCAATTATATCGACGATATGGACGAGCTTGAGCTGGACTTGGAGAAGAACATTATCCGGAACATATCAAAAGGCGTAAACGTAGAGATCAGCCCCATCCCCGGCATCATGAGAAAGTTTCTGGAAAAGGGCGGGGTCATAGAATATTTAAAAGAGTACGGCGGATTTGAACAGATCTCCGGAAAATAGCAGGAAGTAACACATAGTGGAAGTACTTGACCTTGGACTAGTAGGATATAGCGAAGCCCTTAAGAGGCAGGAAGATCTTTTATATAAGAGGATTAATGGGCGGGTAGGAGATACGCTCGTTTTGGCGGAACACCATCCCGTCATAAGCCTCGGCCGTGTAGGGAAGAGAGAGAGCATTACCAGCGAAAGTTTTTTTGAGGGGAAAGGCACCCCCGTTATTGTCTCTTCAAGAGGCGGGGAGATAACATATCATGCTCCCGGGCAGCTGGTCCTGTACCCGATAATAGACTTAAGCCGGAAGAAAAGGGATATTTCTTTTTATATAGATTTTTTAGAAAAGACTGCGGTAAACAGCTTAAAAAGACTCGCCGTAGAGGCCGAGCGCACTACGAGACGCGGAGTATGGACGAAGGGCAAAAAGATAGCCTTTATCGGTATAGCGTTAAAACGCTGGGTCACGTTTCACGGGATAGCAGTCAACATTAATTGCGATATTGAGCCGTTTTCATACATACATCCCTGCGGTGAGAGTGATATCCGCGTCACCTCCGCAAAAGAAGAGCTGGGCCGTGAGATCCCGATGGATGAGGTCAAGAGAACTTTTACGGAAGAGTTTGAAAAGGATTTAAGACTTGAGTACGCCGGCATGGCGGCTTTGGTCTAGCGTATGAATCAAGGAGAAAGTCATGGAGCTTAAACTGCCTGATATATCAAAGGATTCCGATGATGCGGTTATAACGCTCTGGCATGCAAAAGAGAACGACCCCCTGGTTAAAGGAGAGGACCTTCTCGAGATATCTACTGACAAGGCTACATTTGATGTAGCTTGTCCCTGCGACGGTATTTTGGTGAAGATAAAAAAGCGGGAAGGCGAGCTGGTCAAAAAAGACGAAGTGATAGCAGAGATAAAACCTGAGTGAAAGGTTTTTAAGAAATTTAAAGAAAAAAGAAGTAAGAGGAGAAATACAGATGGAAGAAGCCAACAGAATGAAGAGACTGCCGCTATACCTTTTTACTATTATCGACGAGTTGAAAAGGGAAGCCAGAGAAAGAAAGCTCGATCTTATTGACCTTGGGATGGGTAACCCCGATCAGCCAACCCCTAAACATATAGTTGATGAGCTGTGCCGGAGAGCAAGGGACCCGGAGAACCACAGGTATTCCCGCTCTATAGATGATGTTGAATGCAGGCTCAGGATAGCTATCTCCAAGTGGTACAAGAAAAAATTCGACGTTGATCTTGAACCGGAATCAGAGGTGCTGCCCCTTATAGGCTCTAAGGAGGGGATCGCTCATATTTCGCTTGCTTTTCTGAACAGTGACGATATCGCGCTTGTGCCTAATCCCGCTTACCCGGTGCATTTTAACGGGGTGTTGATAGCAGGCGGCATATTGCATAATCTTCCCATAAGTGAGGAGACGGGTTTTTTGCCTGATTTTGATTCTATACCGGAAGAGATACTCAGAAAGTCAAAGATGATCTTTCTTAGTTATCCGCATAACCCGACCGCTGCGGTGGCTACGAAAGGATTTTTCAGAAAGGCCGTCTCGTTTGCCAGGAAACACCAGATCATACTCGTGCATGACCTGGCTTATTCCGACATAGCTTTTGATGGGTATGTCGCACCGAGCATGCTGGAGATCCCCGGTTCAAGAGATGTGACTGTTGAGTTCCACTCATTGAGCAAGTCCTACAATATGGCGGGCTGGCGTCTGGGTTTTGCGGTGGGAAACTCCAGGATTTTAAAGTCTCTGGCGAAGACCAAAGGGTATATTGACTTTGGCATATTTAAGCCCATACAGTATGCGGCTATAAAAGCTTTGACCGGTTCGCAGAGCTGCGTCCACAACCAGGTTAAGATTTACAAGAAGCGGCGCGATACCATGGTCAAGGCTCTCGCGGAAATAGGCTGGAAGGTTCCCTCGCCCAGAGCTACGTTTTATCTCTGGGCAAGGATACCGGACAAGTATAGTGCGCTTACCTCCATGGAATTCGTCTCTCTTCTTATAAGAGAAGCCGGTGTGGTGCTGGCTCCCGGTACCGCGTTCAGGGAATACGGGGAAGGTTTTGTCCGGTTTGCCCTGGTTGAAGAAGAGGCCAGATTGAAGGAAGCTGCCGGGAGGATCAAGAAAGTTCTTGAAATGGAAGTATGAGCAAAAAGGTATTAATCTTTTATATATCCAGATATTCCGGGCACTATCATGCCGCAAGTGCTATAGAAAGGGGGCTTCTAACCCTTACCCGGGATGTCGAGGTGCATAAGATCAATGCCCTTACTTATACCAACCCCATATTAGGGGCGATCATTAACAAGGCATACCTGGAAGTCATAAAGAAAAGGCCGGAGATCTGGGGGCATATCTATGATAACCCGGACGTGATCAAAAAGACCAAAAGGGCCAGAGAGACCCTCCATAGGTTCAACATGTCAAAAATCAAAAGGCTCATTGAGTCGTATTCTCCCGACATTGTCTTTTGCACACAGGCTTTTCCTTGCGGGATGATAGCTGATTACAAGAGGACAAGCGGCAAAGATGTTTTGCTTATAGGTGTTTTGACCGATCATGCGCCGCACTCGTACTGGCTGTTTGAGGAGGTGAACTATTACATCGCGCCTTCTGAGGAAACTGCCAGAGCTCTTGGCCAGAAAGGTGTTCTTCCGGAGAGAATAAAGACATACGGGATACCTGTGGACCCGAAATTCTGCCATAAGCGTGAGATTCCCGGGATAAAAAATAATTTGGGTCTTTCGGATGAAGGCCCCGTCATACTTATCATGGGCGGCAGTCAAGGTCTGGGAGCGGTGGAGGAAGTCGCCGGGTCACTTATGGAGGACAGGCAGCATAAGTATCAGCTGGTGGTCGTAAGTGGCTCCAACAAGAAACTTTACACGCGTCTTCAAAGATTAAAGCGGGATAAGCCGGAGGGGAATATCTCTGTTCTATCATATGTCGAGAATATCGATGAACTGATGGAAGCATCGGATGTCATTATCACCAAGGCCGGGGGCATGACTATAGCCGAGGCGCTGGTTAAAAGGCTTCCTATGCTTATAGTCAACCCCATACCGGGACACGAGCAGATGAATACGGATTATCTGGTGGGAAAGGGTGCCGCTATTCAGATAGAGGATTACGGTGAGATACACCAGAAACTAAATAAACTTTTTGATTCAAAGGGACTTTTGAACGACATGAAGAAAAGCTGCAGTGAACTGGCTAAACCGAACAGCGCTTTGGATATCGCGAAACTGGCATTTGAGGACTAGAAATGTTGTACACGCTTTATGTCTTAGGATTTTCTTTAGCTAAGGTGGTGCCTTTAAGAATATGCTATGCCGTTGCCGAAGCAATAGCATGGGGGTATTTTATATGCGCCAGGAGAGACAGGCGGGAGCTGAGAGCGAATCTTAAGATCATACTTGGTGAGGATGCAGATGAAAAGCTTATCAAAAGACATATTTTCATGATATTCAGACATTTCGCCAAGTACCTTGTAGATTTTTTTAGGACGGATAAATTCACGGAAAAATATATATCAAAATATATCAGAATAAAAGGGCTGGAAAACCTGGATGAGGGTCTCTCCGGCGGCAGGGGTGCCATCATCTCGTCGATACACATAGGAAACTGGGAACTGGGGGCGGCGATAGTGGGGGCCCTGAAGTATCCCATAAGCGCCATAGTCTTGGAGCATAAGGATAAACGGATAAATGATTTTTTTATACGCCAAAGAGCCCTTAATAATGTAAAATCCATTCCGATAAGCGCTCCGATAAAAGAATGTTTCAAGGCGTTTAAACGTAACGAGATCGTTGCTATCGTCGGCGATAAGGACTATACATCAAACGGAATACACATAGATTTTTTCGGTAGGAAAGCGTTACTCCCCAAAGGAACAGCCGTATTCTCCTTAAAGACCGGCGCCCCGATCGTTTTTTGCGCTATGACGCGCAATGAAGACGATACCTTTACGCTAAGTTTTGAGCGCCCCATCCAGTATAATCCCACCGGGGACCACAGGAAAGACATACAGGCGTTAATGAAAGAGTATATTAAATTTTTTGAAGAGTATATCAGAAAGAACGTAGACCAGTGGTATGCGTTCAGGAAAATATGGGATCAAGAATAGATAATACCATAGTTGTTATTCCTTCTTATAACGAGGCCAGGACGATCGGCGGCATCGTACGGGATATCGTGAAGATGGGCATGAGCGTTCTTGTCGTTGATGACGGTTCGGTCGACAGCACCGAACGGGCCGCTCTTGATAATGGTGCGATGGTGCTGCGCAATCGGCATAACCTCGGTAAGGGGCTTTCTATCAGGGAGGGGATAAAGTATGTCCTGGCGAAGACTAATTTCGAATGGATGATAACGATGGACGCCGACGGACAGCACCATACGGAGGATATACCCGTTTTAATGAAGGCCGCAGAAGAGGATGATGTGGATATTGTGATAGGCAACCGCATGCTCGAGACGAAAACCATGCCTTCTTTGCGTTACTGGACCAACAGATTCACCTCGTGGGTGGTATCGCAAATATGCAGACAGGACATACCGGATACACAATGCGGTTACAGGCTTTTCAGGGTAAGCACTTTGAAAAATATGGAACTTATCTCGGAGAAGTTCGATATCGAATCGGAGATGCTTATCGAAGCGGCGGAGAAAAGATTTAAGATGAAAGCCGTGCCGATACAGACCATATACGGCAGAGAAGTTTCCGCGATCAAGCCTATACGGGATACTATTAAATTTTTCACCCTTGTCTTAAGGTATCATTTTAAAGTAAATGGAATACGCCGAACAAAGAATCCGCATGGTTGAGGACCAGCTTGCCCGCCGGGGCATACGCGCCCCTGGGGTCCTGGAGGCGTTTAGAAAAGTGCCGAGGCACCATTTTGTGCCGGCCGCTTTCAGGGACGCTTCGTACGCGGATCATCCCCTGCCTATAGGGCACGGTCAGACTATCTCCCAGCCGTATATCGTTGCGCTTATGACCGAAAGTCTTCGCCTTAAAGGGGGCGAAAAGGTCCTAGAGGTCGGCACCGGAAGCGGATACCAGGCCGCTATTCTTGCGGAGATCTGCCGCGAGGTTTGTACCATAGAGAGGGAAGAGGCTCTTCTGCGGCAGGCGGAAAGACTTCTTTCAAGCGAAGGATACAAGAACATAAAGTTTGTTTCGGGTGACGGGACCAAAGGGTTTAGGGATGAAGCCCCTTATGATGGTATACTGGTGACCGCAGCCGCTCCCTTTGTGCCGGAGGCGCTTAAAGCGCAGCTTGCCGATGGCGGACGCATAGTGATTCCCGTCGGTTCGATATACTCCCAGGTTTTGGTGGCAGTCGAGAAAAAAGGGAAAGACTTCACCCAGGAAGATATCTGCGGGTGCGTCTTTGTGCCACTGATCGGTGAAGACGGCTGGAAAGAAAGACCCGAGTGGTAGATGGAGGAGACCAAAAGTGCTTGAAGCTCTTACAGATTCGCTTGTCAAGTTCAACAAAGAAGTCGCGGTAGTGGTCCTTGCGGCTCTGCCGGTTTCGGAGCTGAGGGGTTCTATCCCTCTGGGCCTTGCGATGAATTTTACCCCCCTGAAGACGTATTTATTGTCCTTTGTCGGGAACATGCTGCCGGTCGTGCCGTTGCTTTTTTTCCTTCAGCCCATATCCGAGAAACTCAGGCACATCCCGGTATTTGAAAGGTTTTTCAACTGGCTTTTTGAAAGAACAAGAAAAAAAGCAAGCCTCATAGAAAAATTCGAAGCTTTTGGTCTTATTTTGTTTGTGGCCATACCTTTGCCGGTTACAGGGGCATGGACCGGTTGTGTGGCAGCCACGCTTTTCAAAATAAGGTTCAGATACGCTTTTTTAGCCATCATGCTGGGTGTTATAATCGCCGGAGTGGTGGTTATGGCGCTGAGCCTTGCGGGCAAGGAGTTGTTCACGCTGGCCCGTTCGTAGAAGGCACCTTGCATTTTATATGAAATTTGACTTTTATTCTTTTGTGTAATATCATTTGTTAAGAAGGAGAAGACATGATTGCATACATTCTTATTGTTATCGGTTTTATGATGCGACTCATCCCGCATGCGCCCAATATTGCACCGGTAGCGGCAATAGCTCTTTTCGCGGGAGCTTATCTGGACAGGCGGATAGTGCCGTGGGTGCCTCTTGCGATCATGATCGCGAGCGACATCATTATCGGTCTGCACGATGTGGTGTTTTATACTTGGGGTGCGTTTATTCTAATCGGGCTGCTCGGCATGCGCCTTAAAGAGAAGAGGACCCCTCTCAGAATATTCGGTATGACGGTGTCTTCGGCTTTGATATTTTTCGCCATATCGAATTTCGGTGTTGCTCTGGCGTGGTATCCGCATACAGCCCAGGGATTTATCCGCTGTTATGTCAATGCGCTGCCGTTTTTACGCAACACCATGATAAGCAACGTGACTTTTGCATTTGTTCTTTTTGGTTGTTACGAACTTGCCAGGAGACTAGCGGAAGGGACCAGGTACAGCAAGGTCCTTCTGGCCGGGTAAGTTTACGATACGATTATACAGGTGATCGCAGGATTTTAAAAGGGAAGTTCCGTGAAAACCGGACGCGGTCCCGCCGCTGTGATTTCGCCTTTCTTTAGAGGAAGAAAGCTCTTTTAGCGGGGAAGGCCACTGTTCTACCTTGTGGAATGGGAAGGCAGCTAGAAAAGAGCATGCGAGAAAGCCAGAAGACCTGCCTGTATGCTAAAGATGCCCGCTTGAGCTCGAGGAAGCTCGGGAAGGTAACTTTTCTTATCAGGGTACAAAAAACGGTGAACCCTTGATGTCCGAATTAGGATATCAGGGGTTTTTTATTTTCAGGAGAGAGTAGTGCCGAAAAAGATAAAATTATCATTGATTTCAACGATCCTGGTTCTTATGAGCTCACAGGTGTTTTCTCTGGAAGAGGAAGTGGTCAGACTTGAGCCCATCGTAATCACGCCGACCAGGGGCAGCGATGAAATATCGGACGTGACTAAGAGTGTGACAGTTATTTCCCGGGAGGATCTCAAGCGTACGAAAGCGGACTATCTGCCTGAACTTATCCGCTCTAGAAGCGGTATTACGGTTACAGATTATCTGGGTAACCCCAAAGGTACGCTGGTTGATATAAGGGGTTTCGGGGAGACGAGCACTTCCAACGTCCTTGTTCTTGTTGACGGCAGAAGGACCAATCAGGTGGATCTATCCGGGACGGATTGGTCTCAGATAGACCTGGACTCAGTCGAGAGGATAGAGATAGTACGCGGGCCGGCAACCGTTCTTTACGGGGATAATGCTGCAGCCGGTGTCATCAATATAATCACAAAGAGAGGCGAGCTGGAGGAGCCGACCATATCTCTGGGCGGTACGCTTGGAAGCTATGACTATAAGAAAGGATATGTCAGCGCGTCGGGTAGCACAAGCTTTATGGATTATTTCCTGAGTTATTCCCATCATGAAACGGACGGCTACAGGGCCAATAACGCTTACTGGGCAAATGATTATTTTAGCGGCTTTACCATGCATCCGACGGCGACTTTCACCATAGACCTTTCTTGCGGGTATCACCGTGACAGGTACGGAATGCCCGGAGCGTTATATCCGGCCGAGATCGCCGTCGTAGGCAGGAGGGGAACGACGCATCCGGATGACAAAGCTTCGACGGCGGATTTTTTCTTTAAGATAAACCCGCAGATAGAGTTCGCCTTAGCCGGGAGCGACGTGACGCTATCGTTTTTCAATTCATACAGGGTCCGCCGCAGTAACGGTCTTAATGTATCTATGTGGGGAGAATTTGAGACCGTGCATTACATAAGGACGTACGAGCTTAAACCCAAGATCGAAGTCACGACAGAGTTAGATGACATCGACAACACTTTGATCATGGGGCTGGACTTTTTTAACGCGCGTGATGCCGTCCTGAGCGGTAACCGCATAGGGAATATGCAGGATAAGACCGATATCATAAAGAACGCTTTGGGGGTCTATGCCCATGACAGTATCAAGCTATGGGACAGGGTTTTGTTTAACGGCGGGGTAAGGGGGGAATGGGCAGACTATGATTTTAACCAGGAGAAGCTTCTCGCCAATCATGACTCCAAAAAAATCAGGATAGTTGCCTATAATACCGGGTGCGGGTACAAGTATAATGAGATGTCCGAAGTATATTTTGACTTTTCCAGTTCCTTCCGTCTGCCTAATACGGAAGAATACTATCAGAATAAAGGCGTTTTTTGGGGCGTTCCCTACGGGGGGCTTAACACCGATCTTAAGTACCAGCAGTCCACCGGTTATGAGTTAGGGGCCAGGGACAATACCTTTGATTGGCTGAGTTTCGCTTCCAGCGTATTCCTTATGGATGTAAAGAATGAGATATATTTTGACCCGTCGACGTTTAAAAACTCCAACTATCTTCCTGAGGTGCGCCACTATGGTCTTGAGCTTGAAGGCAGATTCGATTTCTTTGAGGGTAAGCTGAAACCCTTTGCGGCATGGACGCTTCAGAAGTCTTACTTCAGAGGCGGCACTTATGACGGCAATTGCGTTCCTTTTGTGCCCGGGAACACGGTTTCGGCAGGGGTGACGGTTACGCCGCTTGAGAACTTTAATGCCACGCTTCTAGCCAGTTACGTCGGCAGGAGATACCTTATAAGCGACGGGAAGAACATCGCCCCGGAACTGAAGGATTATACCGTTTTTGATATAGTAGTAGATTACACTTATAAAGGGATAAGCGTGTTCGCTGCGGTGAAGAACCTGTTTGCCAAGGAATATTACGCTTACGGCGTAAGCAACGCTTTCGGGGTCGAGACTTTTTATCCCGCCAGTGAGAGAAGGTTCGAGTTCGGGTTTTCATGCCGATTTTAAGGTGCGCATTTTTCGTGTCTTTGTGCTATAATATTTCAAAGTTTAAAATATCATAATATATAAATATCTCATATGTTCAGCGACCCAATATTTAGAGCGGCTGTCGGGGTATCACTTCTGGCGCATTTAGCATTCGTGGTGCCGCATGGTTTTTTCTTTCCCAGGGGAAAAACTACCCCCAAAGACCCGGCAAATTTGAATTATATAGTGATAGAGGAAGCCCGGTTGACTGAGGACAATGAGGTTTACACGCCGGAGGCTTCCAAGGAGGAAAAAGCAGAAGAGTACGTAGAAAAAGAAGTGGAAACCTTTTCAGGTGAAGTCAAGACCGAAAAGGCGACCGAGATAAAAAGACAGGAAGCTTTTCTTAAGTATTACAATTTGATCAGGGAGAAGATACGAGCGGAGATATACTCTAGCTTTAAGAGGCGCGAGACAGGGGAAGTGCGAGTCACATTTGTTTTGAGTTCAGACGGACATCTTCTAAGTATAGCAGAGGCAGTTTCAGGCAGCTCCTCTGTGCTCAAAAAGAAAGCCATCGAAGGGGTAAAAGAGGCGCAGCCCTTCCCTCCGTTTCCGAAAGAAATGAGAAGTGCTCCCATAAATTTTTCTCTTACTATCAGGTTTAATTCGAAGTGATTTTTCTCGTTTTATTAATTTTTATAAAAGAAGTGAAATGAGCCAGTTTATAATAGAGCTTGCGAAAGAGACTGACGATCCAGGCATACGGGACCTCCTGAGTAATATCCCGATGGAGGGGGATATTGAGATGTCTTTCCACAGGGACCCGAGTGTTTTTTACAGCCTGGGCGTGCAGGGTAAATTCAATCAGATAGTAGTCGCCAGAGACACTAAGCGCGGCAGAATAGTCGCCAGCCAGACCAGGTCCATAAAACCCGTATACATTAACGGCGAAGTTAAAAACCTTGGCTATACGAGTTACCTCAGGATACTTCCTGAGTACAGGCGCTCGACACTGCTTGGCAGAGGGCTTAAATATTTTAAAACTTTAAACGAAGACGGCAGGGTTTCGGTATATGTAACCTCTATTTTCGATAGCAATGAATACGCAAAGAAATGGATGGTATCCGGCAAAGCCGGCATGCCTATAACTTATGAGCTGGGGGCGTATCACACTTTTTCTATTATTCCTTTCCGCAGGAAGAAAGAGATAAAAACCGATCTCAAGGTTGAGAGAGGTTCGAGGGAAAACTTAGGAGGGATCCTCGAGTGTCTGGCGCGTTATGGCCGTGAAAAACAGTTCTACCCGTATTACACGCGGGAGGATTTTATTCCGGGCGCCACTTACTCGAGAGATTTTAACGTAGAGGATTTTTATATTGCTTTAAAGGGCGACAAAATAGTGGGTGTAATCGCCAAATGGGACCAGAACGGGTATAAACAGACAGTCATCAACAGATATAACGGGAAAATGAGACGCTTAAAGCCTCTGGTAAACTTTGGGTCTAGACTGTTGGGATACCCCCCCATGCCGGAAGCCGGAGACTATTTGAGGTTCTTTCAGGTAAGTTTTATTGCCATTATGGATAACGACGTAGATGTTTTCCGCATCCTGCTCCGCAGGCTATATAACGATAATATCGGCGGGGCGCACACTACTTTTCTGGTCGGACTTCATTCGAAGGATCCTTTAATAAAAGCACTTGAAGAATATCACCATTTCAAATATGATAGTCGGATATATCTTTTCGGCTGGGAGGAAAACAGGAAAGATCTTGATGATGTTGATTCGAGGATTCCATACTTTGAAATAGGAAGATTATGACATGGAAACAAAAGGCACCGTTTTAAACACAAATGAACTTTCAGCTGGCCAGAAGGGCAGGATGTTCGAGCTTATGTGCATGTTCTTTAACGGCGTGGAGAAGGATAAATTCAGCAGGGATTTAAGCGAAAAAAAGTGGGTTGTCGTTCTCCAGGATACGGACTCAGGCGAGATATTCGGCTTTTCTACCCAGACTATCCTGGAAGAGAGGATCGATAGCACACCCGTTAAAGTGATCTTTTCCGGTGACACGATAGTTCATAGGGACTATCGCTTCGGTGAAAAGGGTCTTATGAAAGCATGGGCAGAGCTGGTTTCTTCGCTCATGATAAAGTACCAGGGGGTAAAATTCTACTGGTATCTGATATCCATGGGGTACAGGACCTACCGCTTTCTTCCTGTCTTTTTCAAGGAATTTTATCCCCGCTATGATAAAGAGACTCCGGAATTCGAGAAGAAGGTCATTGACGCGTTCGCATCCAGTAAGTATCCCGATGAATACGATAGTAAGATGGGGATAATACACACCAGATCAAACGGTTATTTAAAACCGGGAGTGGGGGATATAACAGAGGAGCTTTTAAAAGATCAGCATATAGAGTTTTTTGTCAAGAGGAACCCGCTTCATGCTGAGGGGGAAGAGCTGGCCTGTATCGCTGAGCTGGTCAAGGATAACCTTAATCCGGTAGCCTTCAGGATGCTTTCCAAAGATAATCCACTACGTTTCTTATAATCATGAGATTGATGTCTTTAGCGATGAATATTTTGCTTTTAGCGGTGCGCCTGGGCGGGTATCTTTCTTTTAACCGGGCAAGGCGCAGTGTGCAAAAAACCCAGGAGAAATTGCTAAACAGAATAATTCTCAAGAATAAAGAGAGCCGTTTCGGCCGGGAACATGACTTCTCCTCGATAGAGAGTGTTTCCAGTTACAGATCTAAAGTGCCTGTTTCAACCTTTGATTCGTATCTGGCCGATGTCGATTCTATTTTAAACGGGGAGAAAAATGTCCTCACGAAAGAGCCCGTCCTATTCCTGCAGCCCTCAAGCGGCTCGACAGCCGAGAGCAAGTATATTCCTTTCACAAAAAGCTTGAAGAACGAGTTTTTAAGAGGCATCAGACCCTGGTTTTTCGACCTTTTCGTTAAACGGAGGCGACTTCTAGGGGGCAAGGCATACTGGTCTATAAGCCCGGCAGGAAGTAAACTGAAGAAGGCGGGTGTAAAGCCTGCCATCGGCTTTGATGACAGCGAGTATTTCAGCCTGGCGGAGAAGACCCTGCTGAAGCTTCTAAGCGCAGTGCCTTTGGAAATACAAGAGGTACAAGACTTCCGGGATTTTAAATACGTGAGTTTACTGTTTCTCCTGAAGGAGAAGAGTCTCACCTTTATATCAGTCTGGAATCCGACTTTCCTGACCATTCTACTGGAGGATCTTCTCTCCTGGAGCGATAATCTCGTAAGCGATATAGGGGATGGCAGGATCACCGGCACTTTAAATATCGATGAAGATTTAAAAAAGAAGCTTACTCGCCATTTGAAAAAAGACGCAAAAAGAGCGGAGGAGCTCCGCGGGATTTTCAGGCAAGCCAAAGGTCCTTCTATTTCCGGTGGTAAGGCGCTGCACGGGAGGATATGGCCGCACCTGGCTGTAATCAGCTGCTGGGCTGACGGGAATGCTTCCCGCCACATAAAAGAGATAAAAGAGATATTCCCGAACGTGGAAATACAGCCCAAAGGCCTCTTGGCGACTGAGGCTTTTGTCTCTTTCCCCGTGGTGGGGGATGAAGGATCGGCCCTTGCGGTTAATTCCCATTTTTTTGAATTCATTGAAATCGAAAAAGAGGGGGGAACTACCGGCGGGGACACAAAGTTAGCACACGAACTCGAGGCGAAGAGGAGCTACTCGCCTGTAATAACGACGGGAGGGGGCCTCTACCGTTACCACTTGCAGGATATCATTGAGGTCCTAAAGGTTAAAAACGGCCTTGCTTTTATCAGGTTTATCGGAAAGAGCGATAATGTCTCGGATCTGATGGGTGAGAAACTAAACGCGTTACATGTAGAAAGCGTCCTCGCTGAAGTGATCGGGGAACATGATCTTGAGCCTGAATTTTTCATGATGGCACCGGAGAAGGACGAGAGAGGCCGTTATTACTACACCTTTTTTATAAAGTCTCCGGAAAAAAGCGATGAATGCCTGCTCGCGGCGGCAGGGGAAATAGAGAAGAAGCTTTCCGGGAACTTTCATTACGGGTACTCGAGGAAGCTGGACCAGCTAGGGCGTGTAAGAATTTTTGTCATCGAAGAAGATTCAGCTTCCTCGAGGGATAAATATTTGATGCGCCAGGTGCGGGAAGGCAGAAAAGCGGGCGATATCAAGCCCATGATTTTGGAGAGGAGCACCGGATGGTCAGAAGTTTTTAAAGGCAGATTTATCGGCGTTTAAATGTTGATTTTCAGCCCGGAGTAGAGTATACTTAAAATGTAAAATATTTAAAAAATTTAAATATTAAAACTTAGGAGCTTTTAAAATGACAGAAAAAATTAATAGCGCCCGTTTCAGCGAGGAGATGGCAAAGATGGTACCGCGCATGCTGAGGGAGTTTACGCGCAAACAAGAGAGCATCCTTTCCAAAGGGAACATAGCTCTTCCTCATGTAGTGATCCTTGATTGTCTGAGAGAAATGGGATCTTTAACCATGGGGGAGCTTGCCAGGATACTCAACCTCACAATGAGCGCAGTGACTGTTATAATCGATAAAATGGTTGAACTGGGACTTGTCAAGAGAGAGCGTTCCAAGCAGGACAGAAGAATCGTAAATGTGATGCTTTTAAAAAAAGGCAGGGAAACAGCGGAAAAAGTCGATGAAGCACGAAAGGTAATGACAAGTGAGATCTATTCTGTTCTTTCGGGCGAGGAGAGGGTAGAGTATTTGAGGCTGATAAGAAAAGTTTATGAAAGTCTAGGGGTGAGAGATGAAAAGTAGAACTTTTAAAACTGCAATTTTGGCGGGCCTGGTGGCGCTCTTTGGTTTGGCTTACATTTATCCTTCGGCGGCGGAAGAGGAGAATAAGGATATCAGGGTCAGGAAGCTCTCTTTAGACGACTGTTTAAAAGACGCCCTTATAAACAGTTTTGAGGTGAGGCTGGCAAAACTTGATTATATGGTGGCAGAGACTGATGTACTCTATTCTCAAGCCGTATTTGATACTTTGGCGTTCGGAAATGTAAGTTACAGGGAAGACAAAAGCCAGCAGGAGTATACCTTTATCGGGGACGATAATCAGATAAATATGTATGGTATAGGTTTTACGAAGGAGCTCCCCATAGGGACCGAGATCGGAGTTTCATGGCAGGACACAAGAAACTGGAATAATTTCAGCAACCCCTTTTTTATCACAAAAAACCCTTATCATGAAGCTGTTTTGACCTTTGAGGCAAAGCAGCCCGTAGGAAAGAACTTTTTCGGATATATAGACCGTAATACCGTTAACGTCACAAAGATGGCTGTCGAGAATGCGGATCTGGGGACGAAGGAAAGGATAGAGATCTTTATTGCAGAGGTTGCAAAGGCCTACTGGGCGGTGGTTGCCGCTAAGAAAAGGCTCGGTACCACTGAAGATATTTTAAAAAAAGCCCGGGCCCTTCATGAGTCGAACTCGAAAAATTATGACCTGGGGGCTATAGAAAAAGCGGACTTCCTGGCTTCAGAGGCCAACTTGATCTTAAGTGAAGCGGATGTGATATTCGCTGTTAACAGTTACCGCGAAAATGAAGAAAATCTTAAGCTTTTGCTCAATATGGAAGAAGACATACGCATTTATCCGGCAGAAGAGTTTAGCCTGGAAAAGTCGGAGTATGACGTCGCGACCTGTCTGCGCATTGCTTTTGAGAATAGGTGGGATTACAAGATAAGGAAGAGGGATATTGATATCAGGAATCTGGAAATAAAGATAAAGGATAACCAGATGTGGCCTGAGATAGATCTTACCGGCAGCTTCGCTATGAACGGTTTGGAGCAAAGTTTTACAAAAGCCGCGGGCAAAACAGTTGTTGCTGATAATACGAATTACGTTGTCGGAATAGAGGTATCGTTCCCCGTTGAAAACAGCGCGGCCCGCAGTGAGTTCAAAAAAGCCAAGTATGAGAAAGAGATAGCTCTTGTAAACCTTAAGGAGACGGAAAGAACAATTATAACCGAAGTCGTGAATGCTTTTAGGAATCTTCGGGCGGCTGAGACCAACGCCGTCAGCGTTTCTAGAGCCGCGAAACTTCAGGCTGAAAAGCTCGAGGAAGAGGAGAAGCGTTATAAATATGGAAGATCGATGACCAAGGTGCTTATAGACTACCAGAATGATTTATTGCGGGCTGATTTAAGGGAAACACAGGCTTTGCTCAACATGGAAGTCGCTAAAATCGATCTCGAAAAAGCGATGAATATCATACTTGATAAATATAAGGGGCTGTTATGAGCATACCGCGGTTTAGCGTAAACAACTCACTCTTTGTCAATCTTATCTCCGTTATCATCCTGATAATAGGCGGGATCACTGTTTTTGGTTTGAACCGCGAGGTGTTCCCGAATGTGGCGTTTGATATGGTGACCGTTAGCACCGTGTATCCGGGGGCGACACCTGAGGATATCGAGAAACTCATAACCGTTCCCATAGAGAAAGAGATAAAAGAAGTTGACGGTATCAAGGAGGTAGTCTCTTCATCCGCAGTGGGCGTATCTCTTGTCCAGATTAAGATAGATCCCGATGAATCGAATAAGCAAAAGGTGGTAAGAGACATACAAAGCGCCGTAGACAGGGTAAAAGACCTGCCGAAGGATATTTACGAGGACCCTGTCGTGACAGAGATCACGAGTAAAAATTATCCGATTATAGAGGTGTCTCTCTCCGGGGATATGACGGAGAAAAAACTCCAGGAATATGCCGATGCGCTTGAGGATGAGCTTGAAGATATAGAAGGCGTTGCGCGCATACAGAAAAGCGGATACAGGGACAAGGAGATGCAGATCCTCGTCGACGAGGAAAAACTCAAGGAATTCTATGTCTCTATTGACGAAATCGCCATGGCTCTTGCCCTGCGTAATGTCAGTATTCCCGCCGGCAGGCTTAATACGGCTACTACCGAATACAGCATAAGGACCAGCGGAGAGTTCGAGACCAAAGAAGAGGTAGAAAACGTCATCATCAGGGCCAATGATGCAGGAAACTGGCTGAGGATCAAGGATGTGGCGCGCGTCGAGGACACGTTTAAAGATGAAGATATAATAAATAAAACCTTGGGGACCCGGTCGATTAATCTGGTGGTCATGAAAAAAGAATCCGGCGATGCCATAAGCATGGTACGGGACGTAAGAGGAGTCTGTGCCAGGTTTCTTGAGAAGATACCCGGCAACCTTGAAATATCTTTCGTTAATGACTATGCGTTTTATGCCAACAGACGTCTCAGGGTCTTAAGGAACAATGCCTGGTTCGGTATGATACTGGTTATAGCATGCATGCTTATATTCCTGCAGAAGCGCATAGCTTTTTTGACCGTTCTGGGTATTCCTATCGCGTTTTTCTGTACGTTCATCGTTATGGATATGATGGGGATAACGGTGAACTTGATCAGCATGTTCGGTCTTGTCATAGTTCTCGGTATGCTCGTTGATGACGGTATAATCGTAGCTGAGAACGTTTACCGTTATATTGAGGATGGCATGCCGCCCCGCCAGGCGGCTGTTAAGGGTACGGAAGAAGTGATGGGGGCGGTCGTCTCAGCTGTCCTGACGACGGTCGCTGCGTTTACACCTTTACTTTTCATGTCGGGCCTTATCGGTAAATTCGTCAGGAACATACCCACCGTCGTTATTATTGCGCTCATGGCTTCGCTTGGAGAAGCGCTTATTATACTTCCGAGTCATTTAGCTGACTTTGTGCGGGTAAAATACGATGCAGCAGGGAAACCCGTGGGATTGGCCCGGGACATGCCTTGGTTCCGCAGGCTAGTTTCGATATATACCAGGGTAGTGAGGGCCGCTATCAGAAGGAAATATAAGGTCATCATAGGGATCTCGGCGGTTCTGGCTATTTGCGGTTTTGTGGCTTTTTACGTCATAAAGTTCATTCTTTTTCCTTATTCGGGGATAAATTTTTTCTTTATAAGAGCCGAAGCCCCGATAGGCACCCCCCTGGAGAAGACAAACGAACTTATCGCGCCGATAGAAGACATCATCTCGCAGCTTCCCGGTGACGAACTTGATACGTACGTGACGATGATAGGCAATATACAGGAAGAGAGGCAGGATCCCTTTGCGCGTCAGGCGAGTAATCTGGCGCAGGTCACTGTGTATCTGACGCAGGAGCAGGACCGTAAACGCAAGGTAGAGGAGATAGTAGCGGAGGTGCGCGAGAAGGCAAAAGACATAAAAGGTTTTGATGACATGAGGTTCGATCTCCCACAGACGGGGCCGCCGGTCGGTAAGGCAGTTGAAGCCAGGATCAGGGGGGAAGACTTTGAGACGCTTGACAAAATAGCTTTCGAATACATGGATTATATGAAGACGATAGACGGAACGACGGATATCACATGGGACCATAAACCCGGAAAAGAAGAAATACGCGTGAAAGTCGACCATAACAGAGCGACTCTGGCGGGCTTGTCCATAGGCCAGATCGCCAAGACTATTAGAGGCGTTTTCCAGGGCGAGATCGCGACGAAAATAAAACCGGTAAAAGCTGAGGAAGAGACGGATGTCACAATAAGGTTTGAAGAAGCGAAAGACGCTTCGACTCTCGATATTTTCGACAAGATACTTATTGCCAACAGGTTCGGCAATCTCATACCGCTTAACAAGGTGGCGACAATAGAGAAGGTGCCGGGGGCCACAACGATACATCATCTGGACGGCAAACGGGTCGTTACAGCTTCAAGCAACGTGGACACCAAGAAAACCACGTCACTCAAAGTCAACAGCATGCTGGAGAAAAAATTCAGTGATCTTTCGGACAGATACATCAGTTATTCCGTTAAATACGGGGGGGAGCAGGAAGAGACTCTGGATTCACTGAAAAGCTTATTAAAGGCGTTCTTTTTTGCGTTTTTGGTCGTATATATGATACTGGCGTCCTTTTTTAAGTCGCTTGTGCAACCCTTTGTTGTCATGCTGGCGATTCCTTTCGGGCTGATCGGTGTCGTTCTGGCTTTTTTACTTCACGGCCTGCCCCTGTCTTTTATGGCGATTATGGGTGTTGTGGGGCTTAACGGCGTTGTTGTCAACGACTCCATTGTCTTGGTGGATTTCATAAACAAACTCAGAAACGAAGGGATGAGCAGGGCCGAATCCATAGTCAAGGCCGGCCAGATGAGGATACGCCCGGTTATACTGACGACAGTCACTACAGCAGGCGGGTTAAGCACGGTAGCCTACGGTCTGGGGGGCAAAGACCCGTTTCTTGTTCCCATGGCTGTTGCGCTTTGCTGGGGGCTGGTGTTTGCGACGGCGCTTACCCTTATCGTGGTTCCGTGCGTGTATTCCATCATAGACGATATTTCGATCAAGATAACGCATCACACAAGCATGATAAGAAGCGAAAAACTCAAAGATGAGGAAGTGCGTAGATGAAACACAGGATTCTTGTTAAAACGTTAGTTACTTTTTTATTTATTTGTTTGTCTTTCGTCTCTTTAGCTTCGGAGGAGTTCTTCGATTACCAGAAGAGCGTTCTGGATAACGGCGCAACTATAGTCTCTAAGTATGTGCCGGAATCTTCGCTGGTGACGGTACGCATGCGCGTTCTCTCGGGTCTTTCCAATGAAGGCGAATATGCGGGAAGCGGCATCTCGCATTTCCTCGAGCATCTTCTTTTTAAGGGGACCAGCGATAAAGGAGCGAAAGAGATACGCCAGGAAATAAAATCGATGGGAGGCATTGTCAACGGGGCTACCGGACTTGATTCAGCGGAGTATTATATGACTGTTCCTAACGAGAATTTTACTGAAGCGTTGGACCTCCTGGTGGATATGGTTACACGGCCGGTATTCACTTCGGAGGAGTTTGAGATAGAGAGGGACGTGATACTTAAAGAGATTAAAATGCGCAGAGATGACCCTATAACGCGACGAATGCAGCTTCTTTTCGCAGAGGCGTATCGCCAAAATGTATACAAACACCCCATAATAGGCTATGAAAAGGTCTTTAAAACCCTTGCAAAGGAAGATATCCTCGCTTACCATGCTGCGGCTTATACTCCGGATAGAATGGTCTTAGCGGTAGTCGGAGGCATAGCCGGTGATGAGGCGATCGATGCTGCCAGAGAGAAACTTTCTGGCTTAGAGAGGGGCAGGATCTGGCAGGTAGATATAGCCTCCGAGCCGAGACAGATCAGCGAGGCGAAGTCCAGTTTCCCCGCGGATATCACTTTGGGGTACCTGGCCTTGGGGTTTCATACTACAAGTCTCTATTCGCCTGATTTATATCCTGCCGATGTTATGGATATACTTTTAGGGGGAGGGAATGATTCGCGACTCTATAAAAGGCTGGTAAAGGATAAACAGCTTCTCTATACAATATCGAGCGTGAACTACACGCCCAAATATCCGGGGCTGTTCATTATTACCGGTATCGGTGACCCCGATAAACTTGAAGAGGCCCGCAAAGAGGTATTTGCCGTTATTGAAGACCTTAAAGACGGTAATGTGCGGGACGAGGAGATAGAGAGGGCAAAGAATATGGTGATATCGGAATATCTCCATTCGCATGAGAGGATAGACAGTATCGCCAGCACCATGACGAATTCCGAGATGCTTACGGGAGACGCCGCGTTTTTCAAGAAGTATGTGGATGAGATAAAAAAAGTCGATAAGGAAAGAGTTAAAGAATCCGCCTTGAAATACTTAAAAAGAGATAACTCGACCACGGTTTTTCTTATGCCGCGGAATTTCGGGGAAAAAGCCGAAAAGGGCGAAAAGATGAAGACGGCCGAGGGAGAAGTAAAGGAAGCTGTGCTTGGGAACGGTCTAAAGGTGATCGTCAAAAGAAGGGAAGAACTTCCGCTTGTCTCCGTCAGTTTCGCGACCGGCGGCGGTCTCAGGGCGGAGACTGAAGAAGATAACGGTATATCCAATCTGACGGCCTCGCTTTTATTGAAGGGCACGAAAAAGCGTTCCGAAGCGGAAATAATCCCGGCTATTGAGAGGATGGGCGGTGAAATTTCCACTTTCAGCGGCATGAACTCACTGGGTCTGGCCATGGACGTACTCAGCAAGGACCTGAACGAGGCATTGGTCATTTTTGAGGATGTCCTGAGGAACGCTACATTCCCGGAAGAAGAGATCTTAAAACAGAAAAAGAGAATAATGGCCGCGATAAAAGAACAGGAGACCGATATCTTCGAGAACGGTATGATTCATCTTCGCCGGCTTATTTACGGCGATCACCCCTATTCGATGAGGACTTCCGGTGAAGTCGAAACAGTCTCCTCCATATCCCGCAGGGATATACTGGATTTTTTCGGGGAACGTTTTGTCCCGGAAGGTTCGGTGATAACCGTTGCCGGGGATGTGGATATAGACGAGACTATAAACACCCTCACAAAACAGTTTTCTTCCTGGCGGGGCAGACCCTCACCCCTTAAAGAGAAGGAAGTGCCGCCATTAGGGGAGAGCAGGAAAAAAGATATTTTTATGAAGAAAGAACAGGCGCTCTTTCTTGTGGGGCTGGAAGGTGTGACGGTAACTGATGAGAGGAGATTCGCGTTAGATGTCATCAGCTCTCTCCTGTCGGGATCGGACGGCCTTTTATTCTATGCGGCGCGGGAAGAAAAAGGTCTTGCATACGCTTCAGGTGCGGCATCTATACCCGCTGTAGAGACGGGATATTTTATGCTATACGTGGCTACGACTGAAGAAAACCTTAAAGAGGCGGGAAAAACCGTTCTGGATGCTATCAGCAAACTTACCAGCGGCCAGATCGGGGAAGAGGAGATCGCTTCTTCCAGGAGGCAGCTTATTTCGCAGCATGCATATTCGCTTGAGACCAACAGCGCTTTATCGATGACCATGGCACTGGACGAGCTTTACGGACTCGGGTTTTTGGAGTATGAGGAGTATCCTGAAAAGATAAACGCTGTGACTAAAGACGATATAGTCGAATGCGCCAAAGAAGTTTTCGATATGGATAGAAGCGCGACTGTCATCGTCCACTCTGAACAATAAAATATAGCCTCAAAAAACATTCCTTTTAGAGCTATACCTTGACCCCGATTTACCTTTAGCTTATAATAATATACTATTATACAAACAGTTTATGGTTCGACTCACTTCGTTCGCTCACCATGGATCTCTGAGGAAAGATATTATGCACTTAGAACGAAGGAACACCACGGATGTTAATCCGTGGATGCGGAACTATATCGACCGAAGGCCGCAAAGGGATTAAACCACGGAGTGAGTCCGGGGAAATTCATTTTCGGGATCAGCAGGGAGGTGAGGTATGGTCAGAAATCCGGTGGTGGCGGGCCAGTTTTATCCTGCCAGTAAAACAAGCCTGATCAAGGAACTTGATCAGATGGTTCCTGATCGCACCGAGAAGATTAACGCCATAGGGGCTGTGGTGCCGCATGCGGGGTATATGTACTCCGGCGCGATTGCGGGGGAAGTCTACGCTAGATTGAAGAGCAAAAGCACTTATGTGATATTAAGTCCCAACCATACAGGTTACGGCAAGAGGTTTGCTTCTTCCAGCGAAGTCTGGCGCACGCCTTTGGGGAACGTGAACGTTGATGAGGAACTCTTGGCAAGGATGCTTGAGGGGACCAGCCTTATTACAGACGATCCTACGGCGCACGCTTTTGAGCATTCTATTGAGGTGCAGCTTCCGTTTATACAGAAGATATCGCCGGAAGCTGAGATAGTTCCGATGACGGTTCAACATGGCGAGCTTATGGAGCTGGATGAAGTCGCCTCTAGCATTTCGAGCGCCATCAAAGAGACAGCCAGAGACGTCACGATACTGGCTTCTAGCGACATGACGCATTACGAGTCGCGCACTTCCGCGAAAGAGAAAGACGAGCTGGCCATCGAGAGGGTCCTTGATCTTGACGCTGAGGGGCTTCTTAAGGTTGTTGAGAAGAAGAATATATCCATGTGCGGTTATATCCCCGCGGTTATAATGCTTATGTGTGCGAAGAAGATGAACGCGAAGAAAGCGATTCTGGTAAAATACGCCGATTCAGGCGATGTGACGGGGGACACTATCCAGGTGGTAGGTTATGCCGGGATAGTCGTTTATTGATATGAGAATATTCGGAAGACGCAAAGTGATCCTGGCCCTGGGCGGCGGGGCCGCCAGAGGGTTGTCCAATATCGGAGTGCTTAAGGTGCTGGAGAGGCATTTCGGGCGGGATGAGATGCCCTTTGATATGATCATAGGTACCAGTATCGGCAGTCTGATAGGGGCTGCCTACTCTCTTGGCGTGCCGCTTGATGAGATGGAGCGTAAAGCCCTTAAGTTTAACTGGCCCAACATCGCGGACGTCGGTCTCTACGCGACGGGACTGCTTTAGGGGGGACAGATTAGAGGAGATCATTAGAGACATAATCGGCCACCATTCCTTCAGCCAGATGAAAGTTCCGTTCGCTTTGACGACCACCGATATAGAAACCGGAGAAGAACTTATTCATACTTCCGGAGACTTGATAAAACTGATCCGCGCCAGCTGCTCGTGGCCCGGCGTCTTCACTGCCGTCCCCATTGAGGGGCGGCTGCTTGCTGACGGGGGTGTACGCAACAGTATACCGACCAAGGCCGCGCATAAGTTCGACGCTACTTTCATTATCGCCGTAAATCCCGGATTCTCCGTTAAAAAGCAGAAGATCAATAATGTCGTTAATGCCATGGTCCAGGCAGTGCAGATCATGGGCGAGGAGCTTAACACATATCAGTCAAAAGCCGCGGATATTACCATAAAGGCAGAACTTAAAGATATCGATCAGTTTGACTTTCATAAAGCGGCGGTAATAATTAAAGAGGGGGAACGTGCAGCCGAGGACAATGTAAAGTCTCTGAAAAGGAATCTGAGGTGGAGATTTTAAAGGCCTCGCCAGGAAAGCGTGCATGAAAAATAAAGTAAGTACGATTATACGCCTAGTTGTCAGTTTCGGTCTTTTGGGACTCTTATTCTGGCTGATGAGGCGCGAGGTGCACAGCATCTGGCGGATACTCCTGGATAGCGACCTAAGGTTTTTAGCGATTGCATTTTTCACCTTTTTGATCAATCTTTCTTTTCTTGCCTGGCGCCTGAAGATCATTTTTCTCGGAGAGGACCTTGATCTTACTTTCATGGGGGCCTTGCAGTTAACATTTATAGGTTACTTTTTCAATAATTTCATGCCGACCGCCGTAGGCGGTGACATAATCAAGGCGCATTATGCCGCAAATATCAACAAGCAGAGGGTCAAGTCATACGCAAGTGTCCTTATGGACCGATTTATCGGTCTTTACTCGTTTGTGGTGATCGCAGCTGTTGCGCTTATTGTCGATCAAGGCAGGTTCGGGATAGAGGCTGTCAGGTTTATTGTGTTTTTCCTTCTCGTTTTTGGGTTTGTAGGGGCAGTGATCGCTACGAACAAAAGAATCGCTAACTTTATGGGGGGCGTCTTTACGCGGCTTAAGATGTTTCGTTTGGGGGAGAAGTTAAATTCGGTATATCAGATCGTACACGATTACCGCAACAGGCCCGGGGTGGTCGTAAAATCATTTTTAATGAGTATAGGCGCCCAGTCTTTTTACTTTCTCATCATTTATCTTTTTTTCCGTTCGCTGGGCACTAATATGAATATCGGGAACATCTTTCTTATAATGCCGGTGGTTACGGTTATCAGCATGGTGCCTTCAGTGGGGGGTCTCGGCGTCAGGGAAGGGGCTATGGTCGCGTTTTTCGCGCCGCTGGCCGGGCGGGAAACAGCGTTTGCGGTGAGCCTCCTGCTTTTACTCGGTCTTTTTTTAATAAGCTTTGTAGGAGGAGTCATATATCTGGGGTGGGGGTTTTCAAAGGAACGTGCAGGCGGCGCGGAAGAAGAGGAAGCTGCAGCTTAAAGCTGATATAGTTTAAAGAGGGAGGAGTCATGAAGAGGATACTTGTGATCCACGGACCGAATCTGGATCTATTAGGCAAGAGAGAGAAGGATATTTACGGGAATGAGACTATTGACACCATAAATAGCGCGATTACCAAAGCGGCGGGCGATGCGAAAGTGCAAGTCGAGTTTTACCAGTCCAATCACGAAGGGGATATTGTCGATAAGATAAATGCGACAGATGCCTCGGGTATACTTATAAACCCGGCCGCGTATACTCACACAAGTGTCGCCATACACGATGCCTTGAGGGCAAAAGAGATCCCTTCAGTCGAAGTCCATCTTTCAAACATCTATGCCAGAGAGGAGTTCCGGCACAAGTCCCTTATCGCGCCGGTTGTTACGGGCCAGATAAGCGGTTTCGGGAAAACCAGTTACGTCCTCGGGCTTAAAGCCTTGGTGGAGATAATCAATGCCCAGTGACTTCAAGCATAAAGAAACTGCCATTAAAAGGATAAAGTCTAAACTCCCCCGGTTGGGTATAGACGCTCTTGCAGTAAGCGCTCAGAGTAATATCGAGTATCTTACGCCGCTTTACGCGGGGGGAGCGCTTCTTCTTATCGCAAGAAAGGGGCCGCCTCTTTATTTCGTGGACTCGATGAATAAAACTCTTGCGGAAAGAGAGCTTGCGGGAAGTCGCCTGATCGTTCTGGCTTGCGCCGGACCGGTTTTAGAGTCTTTTGCGGAGTGTATCAAAGATAAAAACATAAAGAAGCTGGGGTTTAACGGGGAGGACTTTTCACTGGCAGGATACAAGAGACTCTCATCGCTTATCCCGAAGGTAAAACTTATAGATAAGTCTCGAGGCGTTCAGATCTCCTCGGTTTTAAAAGACTTAAGAAGCATCAAGCACCCGGATGAGGTTAAACTCATCCGTACGATAGCCAGAGAGACGGTACGCCTCTGGCGTCGGGTGAAAAAGAGCATCAGGACGGGTATGAGCGAAAAAGAGATCGCCTCCGTCATCGATATGCATATATACCGGAAGGGCTATGAAAGATCTTTCCCCACGATCGTCGCTATTGGCAAGAATTCCGCGTATCCGCATGCCACACCTGGCGGCAGGCGTCTAAAGGGAGGGGAACACGTGCTTGTGGATTTCGGAATGCGGCAGGAAGGGTATTGTTCGGACTTGACAAGAATATACTACAAAGGTAGAATAAACCGAAAAATTGGCCGGTTCCATGAATGCGTACGTAAGGCCCGTGATTTTGCCATAAAAAGCATCGCCCCGGGCGTAAAAATCAGTTCCGTGGCCGAAGGCGTGAATAATATTTTTATAAATAATAAGTTCCAGGATTATATCCTTCACGGGCTGGGTCATGGAGTGGGTTTGGATATTCATGAGGAGCCTTCCCTCAGCCAAAAATGTCATGACAAGTTCCGCGAAGGCATGGTCATAACGGTCGAGCCGGGACTGTACAAACCGGGTCTGGGGGGTATACGTATAGAGGACATGGTTTTAGTCACCAGTAAGGGATGTGAGGTGTTAACGGTATGATACGAGCGGGACAGTTAAGACAGGGCAGCGTTATAAAATATAATGGCCAGCTTAGTGAAGTTTTGGAAGCCCGGCACCATAAACCCGGTAAAGGCGGAGCCTTCATCCGCGCGAAACTCAGGAACCTTTCGAGCGGGGCTATAATCTCAGAGACACTCAGGCCCGAGGATAACTTTGAAGAGGCATACACCGAGCATCGAGAGATGCAGTACCTCTACAAGGACGATCACGGTTATTGTTTCATGGATGAAGCCACCTACGAGCAGATATATCTTTCCGAAGACAAAATAGGCGATAAGATAGATTACCTGAAGGAGAACATGACTGTAACGGCAAAGATCTGCGACGGGAAGCTCTTTGCGGTAGAGCCTCCGATACATGTTATTCTTAGGGTGGCGGAGACTGAACCCGGGCATAAGGGAGACACCGTTTCGGGGGCGACAAAGCCGGCGACGCTTGAGACCGGAAAGGTCATAAAAGTTCCTTTATTCGTGCAAACGGGTCAGCTGGTTAAGGTTGATACACGTACGGGTGAATATATAGAACGCGCGTAAATGAGTATGCGATAAGAGGGGGATGGTAATGAATATTAAAAAACTAAAAGAACTTGTCGAACTTATGAACGACAATAACCTGACTGAGATCGAGGTTGACGAGGAGGGCATGAAAGTCAAACTCGTTAAAGGCTTGCACGGGACCATCGAACAGGTGGTTATGCCCGCGGCGAGACAAGCTCCGTCTCTGGCCGCCGAAGCGCCGCCTCAAGCTCAACCGGAGAGAAAAAACCTCAAAGAGGTCAAGGCGCCTATGGTGGGCACTTTTTATAGGTCCCCGTCTCCCGATGCCAAGGCTTACGTGGAGGTGGGAGATGTTGTCCAGACGGGGGACGTCCTTTGTATAGTCGAGGCCATGAAACTGATGAACGAGGTCAAGGCGGAATTTGGCGGCAAGATAGTGGAAATAATGGTTGAAAACGCCGACCCCGTCGAATACGGCCAGGTCATATTTCTTGTGGAACCTGTATAATTTCATTAACTTTGCTTTTTAAATCCTATGTTTTCCAGAATTCTAATAGCTAATCGCGGCGAGATCGCCCTTCGCATCATACGTGCCTGCAAAGAACTGGGGATAAAGACGGTTGCGGTTTATTCCGAGGCTGATGTAAATTCACTTCATGTAAGGCTTGCCGACGAGGCGGTATGTATAGGCAAGGCTTCACCGGCATCCAGTTATCTTAATATACCCAGTATTATAAGCGCAGCGGAGATCACCGATGTTGAAGCCATACATCCGGGTTACGGATTTTTAGCCGAGAACGCCCATTTTGCCGAGATTTGTGAATCCTGCCGCATAAAGTTCATCGGTCCCTCGCCTGAGAATATGAGACTTATGGGTGACAAGATGGCTGCCAAGGATACCATGAAAAAGGCGGGCATCCCAGTTATCCCGGGCTCAGATAGCGTCCTTAAGACAAAGGAAGAGGCGCTTAAAGAATCCAAAAGGATCGGATACCCCATTATTATCAAGGCATCGGCAGGCGGAGGCGGCAAAGGGATGAGGATATGCCGTAACGATGTCAGGCTCATCAGCGCCTTTTTGACCGCCCAGGGCGAAGCGGAGGCTGCTTTTGGCAACTCTGATGTTTATATGGAAAAATATATCGGAGAACCCAGGCATATAGAATTCCAGATACTTGCGGATGAAAAGGGGAATGTCGTCCATCTGGGTGAAAGGGACTGTACCATCCAGAGGCGTCACCAGAAATTGATCGAGGAATCCCCGTCGATTTCACTGAATGCGAAACTGCGCAAGAAGATGGGCGAGTGTGCCGTTGCGGGCGCTAAGGCGGTTAATTACATGGGTGCCGGCACGATCGAGTTTTTACTGGACGGGGACAATTTTTATTTCATGGAGATGAATACCCGTATTCAGGTGGAACATCCCGTCACCGAGATGGTTACCGGGGTGGATCTGATCAAAGAACAGATAAAAGTGGCCGCGGGAGGAAAACTTCCCTTCAAGCAGGAAGACATAAAGGTCAAGGGCGCCGCTATAGAATGCCGGATAAACGCGGAAGATCCGGAACATGATTTCCGGCCTTCACCGGGGAAGATATCGGCGCTGACTATACCGGGAGGCCCGGGTGTAAGGGTCGACAGCCACATCTATGCGGGATATGAGATACCGCCCTTCTATGATTCTATGATAGCCAAACTTATTACATACGGACATAACCGCAAGGAAGCCATAAAGACCATGCAGAGGGCCCTGGATGAGTTCGTGATAGAACCGGTGAAGACCACGATTGATTTCCATAAAAAGATTTTAGTTGATTCGAGTTTCCAGAAAGGGGATATATCGACTCATTTTATCGAACAGTTCTTCCCTAAAAAGGAAGAAAAATAACTTAAACGCAGTTACTTGTTAATACGAAAAGGGGGAGATATGAATTTTTTTAAAAGGATTGGAATGGTAATCTTTATGCTGCTTATGCTGGCGGTCGGGGTTTTCCTGATACTTATTTCCCTTAATGCGATCTCCCCGCAGCGGCTGGCGGATATGGCCGGTGTGGTCAATGAGAACATCGCCTGGCAGGCGAGTCTTGGTGCGATCGGCGCTCTTTTAGTTCTGATCGGCATACTCGCGCCGTACCGTCTGGAGAAAAAACTGAAGAGAAGCAAGATCATCGCTTTTCAGAACCCTGACGGGGAAGTGACTGTCTCTCTTTCCGCTATTGAAGAATACGTCTTAAGAGTCGCAAGAGGCGTTCACGGCATAAAGGATATCCGGGCAAGCGTCAGCGCCAACAAAAAAGGCATAAATATCGTGGCTAATGTCTCGGTCTCCGCGGGATCGAATATACCCGAGATGACGGAGGCGATACAGTCCGAGGTGAAAAACAAAGTGCATGGGATGCTCGGTGTGGAAGAGAAGATAAATATGACTATGCACATCAAAAAGATAACAGGAAGCGCTGCAGGGGGGCATGCGGGCGGGGAAGCGGAGGAGATTGAACGCGTTCCGTACCGGGAGATGGAATAACGCCCCTAAAAGGGAGAAAAGCATTATGGACAATAAAGACTTGATAAAAAGTATTTTCAAGGAAAGCTCCGGGGTGAAAGAAGAGTTCCTGTCCGATGAAGCGAATATATCTAAAATCGCAAAGGCGGCGGAAACTTTAATCGAATGCTACAAGAAGGGCGGTAAAGTCATCGTCTTCGGCAACGGCGGCAGCGCTGCGGACAGTCAGCATTTAGCGGCTGAACTTTTAGTGAAATTCGAAAAGGAAAGACCGCCCATGGCGGCCATTGCGCTCGTCACCGACACCTCCGTCTTAACGGCGACGTCTAACGATTATGATTTCAGCGAAGTGTTCAGCCGGCAGGTGGAAGCTTTGGCAGGGGTCTCTGATGTGGCGGTTGCCATATCCACAAGCGGTAATTCTCCAAATGTCCTTGAAGGCGCAAAAAAAGCGCGCATGAAGAAGATCCCCGTTATTGCCTTAACGGGCCGTTCCGGGGGTCAACTTGCCGGCGAAGCGGATATTTCCATCATTGTTAAAAGCGATAATACCGCACGTATCCAGGAAGTCCATGCCGTTATTATCCACTCCATATGCAAAATAGTCGAGGATGCTTTTACGGGATGAGAGAAAACAAAATAAAGACACAGAGAGATTTACTTGAGATAGTCAAAAAAGAAAAGGCTTCCGGCAAAAGGATAGGTTTTACAAACGGTTGTTTTGATATTCTGCATCTCGGCCATGTGAAGTACCTGCAAATGGCGAAAAAGGAATGCGACACGCTTATTATCGGCGTGAACAGCGACAGTTCCGTTAAAAAACTTAAAGGTGATGCCAGGCCCCTCAACAGTCAGGAAGCCCGTTTAGCCGTTCTTGCTTCTTTGGAATGTGTCGATTATTTAACTGTCTTTGAGGAAGACACCCCGGAAGCTCTAATAAAAGCTTTAAGCCCCGATACGATCTTTAAGGGCGGGGATTGGCGCGAAAAGGATATAGTGGGATCTGGCCATGTTAAAGGCTATGGCGGCACCGTCAGGGTCATCCCTTATGTAGAAGGGTATTCAACGACTGATTTTATTGAAAGGATACGGAAAACTTAGATCATGGATAAGGGTGTTTACAGGATAATAGATGCGAATCTTAACAGGGTGATGGAGGCGATACGGGTCTCGGAAGACATTATAAGGTTTTCTTCCAACAACGAGGCTTTGACCCAGAAACTGAAAGATTTAAGGCATAAAGTCTTTGAGGCGATAAAAGACCTGCGGAAAGAGCATCTTGAAGAACTCGTCTCTTCAAGGGATTTAAATGACGTGGGAAGGAAGTCCTCCGAATCCGAGAAACGCAGAGAGGACTTAGTGGACCTTTTCCTGGCAAATACCCAGCGGGGGAAAGAGTCACTGAGAGTTTTAGAGGAGGTGCTGAAGCTATTTGACCAGGATTTATCCCAGAAATTCAAAAGGTTCCGGTTCAAGCTCTATGAGATCGAAAAAACAGCTGTTAAGGATCTGGAAAATATATGCGGTTCTTGACGCCAGTCTCTTTCCGGATACCGGAAAGCTTCTCAGGAAGTTCAAGGCTTTACTTGACAGTCCCGTAGATGCTATACAGCTCCGGTTCAAGGATTTTACGGATCTTTCTCTTTACCGGGCTGCGGAGAAGATGGCCGCCCTTTCAAAGGCGAGATGCGTTCCTTTGATCATAAACGATCGCCCCGAAATAGCGCTCTCTTTGGGGGCAAGCGGCGTGCATCTGGGGAAGAGCGACATATCCATTTCAGCTGCCCGTAGACTCCTCGGAGGCAGCGCCATAATCGGATGCACGATCAGAGGACCGGAGGACCTGGACTCCCTTATAAGAAGAAATGCCGATTACGTTTCTGTGGGGCCGTTTTTCCGCACGCCTTTAAAACCGGAGCTTAGGGCTGTATCCCGGAAAAAGATCCGAGAACTCGTAAGAAAGGCGGGAATGCCGCTTATTGCTATAGGGGGGATAAACAGCACTAACATAAGAGAGGTCACTTCTTGCGGTATTCATGCGGTGGCATTTGTCCGCTACGCTGCCGGAGAGACAAACACACGCGGGAAAATAGAATTATTAAGAGATGCAATGACTGCGAGTTGATATGATAAAAATAGACCAGAGGCTTCTTAAGAAAGCCATTAAAAACGAAGATGCCGGATTAAAAGAGACGAGGGAAGGCATACAGTCGGGATGGATAGTCGTGCCCAAGAACCGCAGGCACGAAGTAGAAAAACCTTGTGCTATAGGCAAGGGCATGACCACCAAGATCAACGCAAACCTGGGTCTTTCGCCTGGATATTCAAGCATCAGTCTTGAGATGAAAAAGATGGAAGTCGCCGTCAGGTTGGGTTCCGACACGGTGATGGATCTTTCGACTGGGCCGCTTCTGGGGAAGCTCCGCAGGAAGATACTTTCCGACTGCCCTGTTCCGCTCGGCACTGTTCCGATTTATGAAGCGGCATGCCAGAAAAAGAAGAAGTTTCTTTCCATGAAAGAAGACGACTTTTTAGCGGTGATCCAGAAGCAAGCCGAGGAGGGGGTGGACTTCTTTACCGTACATTCCGGCATAACTCTGGAAGCGGTGCGTTTCGCAGAGAAGAACCCGCGTATTATGAACATAGTAAGCCGCGGAGGGGCTCTTTTGGCGTCATGGATGATGGTCACCAAACGCGAGAACCCGTTTCTTTCAAGGTTCGATGATATCATCAAGATCGCAAAGAAGTACGATATCGTGCTGAGTCTGGGTGACAGCCTCCGCCCCGGAGCTATTTCTGACGCGACGGATCACCTCCAGCTGGGCGAACTTCTTGTCCTGGGACAGCTCCAGGAGAAGGCTTTTTCTCGAGGCGTCCAGGTCATGATAGAGGGTCCGGGGCACGTGCCTCTCGACCAGATCGAAGCCAATGTAAAACTGGAAAAGTCTGTATGTCACGGTGCGCCGTTTTATGTGTTGGGTCCCTTGGTGACTGATGCCGCTAGCGGCTATGACCACATATCCGGCGCTATCGGCGGGGCGCTTGCCGCCTGGTACGGTGCGGACTTTTTGTGCTATGTCACTCCCGCGGAACACTTGCGTCTGCCTGATATCGAAGACGTCCGTCAAGGCGTCATGGCTTCAAAAATAGCGGCACATGCCGCCGATATTGTAAAAGGTATACCCTCGGCACTAAAACGCGATGAAGAAATCTCAAAAGCCAGAGCCAAACGGGACTGGGAAAAACAGTTCGCTCTTTCACTTGACAACGAGCTGCCGAGGAAGGTAAGAGAAAAATCACTTCCGGATATCGAAGATGTCTGCACCATGTGTTCGGAATATTGTTCCATCAAACTGACCGAGGAAAGTCTCGCACTCGGCAAGAAAAAAAAGAGAAGGGAATAGCTCTTATGCGTCTTACAGTCATAGGATCGGTAGCTCTTGACAGTGTAGAGACGCCTTTCGGGAAACGCAAAGAAGTCCTGGGAGGTTCGGCGACTTATGCGTCGCTCAGCGCTTCTTTTTTTACGCCGGTTAATCTTATAAGCGTGGTTGGAACGGATTTTCCAGAAAAATATATTGAAATATTCCGCAAGCGGGAGATTGATACGGCGGGGCTCCAGAGAAAAAAAGGCAAGACGTTCCGGTGGAAAGCCAGGTACCACTATGATATGAGTTATGCAGAGACCTTGAGCACACATCTTAACGTGTTCGAGGCCTTCCGCCCTCAGGTACCCGAGAGCGTAAGGCCCAAGGATAATCTGCTCCTGGCCAACATCGACCCTGAACTTCAGAGTTATATCTTTGAAAAGATAAAACCCAAAGGTCTGGTCGCATGCGACACGATGAACCTCTGGATAGAGCATAAGAGGAAGGACCTCTGTAAGCTTCTCAAGAAAGTGGACCTCTTTCTTCTTAATGATGCGGAGGCGCGCCAGCTTTCGAACGAGAAAGATCTACTGGATGCGGCAAGGTATATTTCTTCAAAAGGCGCAAAGATGGTCGTTATTAAAAAAGGCGAACACGGTGCGCTTTTCTTCTCAAGGGGCCTCAGGTTCATAGTCCCGGCGTACTTGCCTGCAAGGCTTTCAGATCCTACAGGCGCCGGTGACACCTTTGCAGGCGGGGTGATAGGATGTATTTCCAAAGAAGGAAAAGTCACCGATAAGGTCTTGAGAAGATCATTGGTCTATGGTAGTATACTCGCGTCTTTTACTGTCGAAAAATTCAGCGCAGAAGGTCTTTTAAAGGCGACGCAGAAAGAAATAAATACCAGATACAGACATTTTGAGAAGCTGACAAGATTTTAGCGAGCGTGGTTCAATGGTAGAACTCCAGCTTCCCAAGCTGGTAACGGGGGTTCGATTCCCCTCGCTCGCTCCAGATTTTTAATCCGCCGGGAAAGAAACGGGATTTTTTAATATATCACGGTAAGATTTGACCGAGTTTTACCCATGCACCAGAAGGCCACGCCCGTAAGGGCGTGGATGAATGGCCTTCGGTGCAGTCTTTCCGCTTGACGGAAAGACTGAAACTGTGGATGCCATGGGCGTTAGCCCATGGAGCTTCA